>Ga0210406_10000431_pt1 | contig 57337 bp, 40 predicted proteins | sample IncBWC30MmetaG_FD_155454 | JGI IMG/M metagenome (GOLD analysis project Ga0210406, IMG submission 155454) | Forest soil microbial communities from Barre Woods Harvard Forest LTER site, Petersham, Massachusetts, United States - Inc-BW-C-30-M | ecosystem: Environmental > Terrestrial > Soil >...
GGACCGTCAGTGTAAACGTCGAAACCAAGGAAGACACGAGGAGCAAGAAAGTGGAACTCGGCGTGGGAAGTTGAGTTTGCTAAAGCCAAGTGAAACGTGCCGAACTTGCCGAAGGGAGCAGCGATTTTCCAGACGCCGGTGCCCCAGTCGAACAAGTTTGAAGGGTAGGCGCCGGAAAGGACTGTATTGGCGGGCAGGTGCGGATCGTCAAAAGTGACGAACGCAGGTGGAGTGACGTCGCTGCTGCCTTGAATGTCCACGTCGCGCGAATCGGCGTGACGAACACGGATGACGCGCGTGGAATCGTCAAATGTGTAGCCGGGAGCATCCAAATCCTGGCGGCGCGGGAGCGGGCGTCCGCCAGAGGAAACTATCTCTGGAATGAAGGCGAGACGCAGGACTTCCGTGGAATCGGCATCGAAGGTCGAGTAGGTGATAGAGCCGCGGCGATAAGAGATTTTCGTAACGGGAGAGAGGCCGCCGAGGAGGTGAGACTCTGCGGAAGGAGCCCACTCCGGCACGGCCCAGAAGGCGTCCATTAACCGGCGCGGCCCGTCGGCGAACTGATCGGTCCACCACCACTGACCAGTGAAGGGAGCGTGGGCGCTGCCAGGCAATCCCTGAAAATAAGTGACCCAGTTATAGGAGCGGTACGCCGCTTCTTTGAAAGCGGGGTCGCCCGTTTTTGCGAAGTAAAAGGCTTCGACGGCAGCGAGACGCGCGGTGTGGCTGTCGCAGCATTGATTGGGAAGATTGCAGCAGAACTCCTTGCCGCTGCCTTGTTCGGTGGTGACGGTGGCGCCGTGAACGATGTACTTGGGCCAGCGGGGCGTGGTTTTGACCCAATCGATCAGTTTGAGAGCGTGTTCGCGCCACTCAGGATCTTTTTCCGGGTGAAGGAGAACGTAGCGAGCAAATTCAAGCGGAATGACGTTATTCATGTTTTCCATGTTCGGGCCGACATCCTCGAAATAGCCGACCCACACGTTGTTCTTCATGGGGTATTTCATGAGCCAGGCCCAGGCACCTTCACGAACTTGTTTGTAGGAAGAAACGCTGCCCTGGCCGATGCGGATGAGCTCATCAAAAAGCATGATGGGCTCGACGACATTCGCGGAATAAGGGCTCATGCCTTTGCCGGGAGAGAGTGCGCCGTTGCGGGCGAGGCAGCGGAAGGGCCAGGGAGAATTCTTCTCGTCACCGGGCTTGAAATTCTTCACCAGCGCGGCGGCGCAGCGAATGGCGGCGCGCAAATATCTTGAATTGCCGGTCATCTCGTAAAGACGCAAGTAGGCGTAGCCGTCTTCGCCGACCACATGCGGCTCGACGAAATCCTCGCCGTGGTTGCTCCAGCCAGTGTATTTGCGCGAGCCGGGATTCGCGGAAGGATAGGGAACCTGCGACCAGGCGTAGTCTTCCGGGGTGGTGCCATTCTCAAGCTCGTAGTCGACAAAATTCTCGAGGAATTCGAGAGTGTGGGGATCACCCGTGTAGGGATAGAGGCGCTCGATGAAGCCTTGCATCATGGCTCGCAGATAGCCGGTCGAGTTGACCCAGTTGGGATCCGGAGAAAGTTCGTAAGTGGTGCGGTCAAAATCGAAGCAACAGTAGAAGTAGGGAAGACGTTGGCGATTGAACTGGTCCCAGACGATGGTCCACTGGGACAGAAAATGCGAGGAGTAGGAGTAGCCAGTATCGTCGGGCATGGGCCAGGGGAGGAGCTTGTGTTGGGCGTCGAGGGCAACGGGGCGGCCGGCGATGGATGGCTCGTCCACCGTGGATACGACAGGAAAAGATTGTTGAGGAGAAAGAGTGGCCGGGAAAAAAAGAAATGCGGCCAATAAAGTAGCAAGGACTCTAGTCATGATCGTGGAATGAGCTGCAGCAAAGCTCAGGCGCGGAAGAATAGCATTTTCTCCCAGCACAGGATAGACGGGACGCCGCAGCGAAAGTTGATCAGCGCTTAGAAGTCGAGCGGCTCGGCATGCGAGAATGGATGCCGCCTCGGAAAAATGCTCACCCGCCAAATTCTCGCGATTGCTGCACCCACAGTGGCTGTAAGCGTGCGGCGTTGGATCTTCCATCTGGGTGGATTGGGCTTCATCCCGCTCGGGCTGCTCGACAGCTCGGTGATTCCGCTTCCGGGAAGCATGGATGTGCTGACGATCTTTCTGTCCGCGGGCAAACCAGAGCTGTGGCTGTATTACGCGTTTATGGCGACGGTTGGATCGGTGATCGGGGGCTACGTCACCTACCGGCTCGCTCGAAAAGGAGGAAAAGAAACGCTGGAACGAAAATTTCCGGCCAGGAAACTCGAGAGGGTATACAAAATCTTTCATAGATGGGGATTTGGGGCTATCGCCATAGCAGCCTTGTTGCCACCACCAATGCCGCTGGTGCCGTTTCTCTTCGCTGCAGGCGCGATGCAATATTCAGTGAAGAGATTCCTGCTAGCGCTGACACTCGGCCGCGTTGTCAGGTACTCCCTCTTGGCGTACCTGGGAGCGCGCTATGGGAGGCACGTGCTAAGGATGATTGCGCAGCATGGACATCCGGTTCTCATCGCGGTCATTGGACTGATCTCTGCGGCGGTGGCGGCTCTCATTTTCCACCTCGTGAACAAAAACAAGAAGAAGACGCGAAAGTGAGCGACTAAAGATGGATTACGCTTTGACCGCAAGCGGGCGACACTTGTACCGGCCTAGCGAGGTTTTTGTACAGCGTCGACGTCCTTATCGCCCTTGCCTTTGGAAAACACCGGATTATTGATTGTCCCGCCAATCCGGAAGGGAAACTGCAACTTGCCGTCCACTAAGGACGCTCCCGATAGCCGTGCGACCGTGTTGGTGAAGAAGCCTTCTTTGGTAGTAATTTCCGCCAAGCCGCGATAGTCCAGCTCGTCAGAGCCCGTGAGGCTGACGCTGCCCGACCCATCCACATCGACTCCGTAGCCGTCGATGTCGATGACCTTGCTTGAAATTCGCTGATTGGCCAATTCCAGATCAGTGGTGATCATGTTAAACGAGGAAGGATCATTCTTGGCCGGGCCAAGATCGTTGAAATGCGCCAGTTTCATCAAATTCGCATTGAGCTTAAGACTGGGCACTTGCCCGTTGCGCACAGTCACGTGTCCGACTCCGTGGATTCCTGCCAGAGGGCGCTGCGTGTGAGCTATTTCTCCTGCCAACTTAACGTCTCCTTCCATCTTCCCGGTCATTCTTCCACCGCTGCCTGGGAAGGCGGCCAACAGCTGGGCCATATTGACTCCGCTCAACCGCACATTGGTCTTAAAACTTACGCTCTTCCCCGACAAGTCAAAAGAGAGATCGCCCGCGGCTCTTCCGCCATAGACTTCCGCTTTAACCTCCGTGAAAAAAACGCGCCTCGCTTCCAGGCGCAATAAGGAATTCAGGTCTCTCACCTCAATCGAGCCGAATCGCAGAAGGCCTGCCTTCACGCTGCCCCGGCCGTCCATTGTGGAAGAAGAGGGATTAATAATTCCGACCAGGTTCACCTCCTGCAGTTCGCCGGAAATATCGTGGGCTTCGAAGAAGACCGGACCTGCCGCGTCGGATGGCAGAAGATTCGAAGCGATCACCTGCCCGCGGTTAATTTGCATCTTCGAAATCACGCCTAGCGGGAGAGTGTTATTCGAGTCCTTCGCTTGAGGATTCTCGAAATTCCACGGCCCGTCGGGGTCCGAAGTCATATTGAGGATTGGGTCCTCAAGTACCAGCGACTTGATGACCACCTGCCGGTGCAGGAGCGCACCAACACTGAGTACAGCATCGATCCGCGCCACTTTGACGATGTAACCGGCAGGAAATAACGGAGGATTCTTCACGCCGAATTCGTCAATGTGAATCGATACAGGAAAAAACGTGAGTGCCAGCCGCCCGATTTCTACCTGCTTTCCCGTCTTCTCCTGGAGATAGGAGATCACCTGAGGCCGGTAGCGATCCACCCTGATGAGAGCGGGTACAATGAAAATAACGGCGAGCAGGAGAGCCGCAGCGATTCCAAGTGCGATCAAACCGGTTCTGCGGCGGATGGCCATAGAGAGCTCCAGGATACAACCAGTGCCGAATGAAGGGAGGGAAACGTTAGCCCTTCCACACGTACTTACCGCAGGTACAGGTGACTGTGTCGGTAGGGAGTTTCTTTTCCAACGGTTGCCGACAAACTGGACATATTTTCTGCCACATAACGATGCCAATCTTTTCTTCTGACGGGGGCCGCTAACAAAAAAAGTCTACTCGGCCTGGAATTGGTTGTCTGTCACTATAAACACAGAAGCAAAACTGTTCCTTATTGCACAGGTGCCCGGCGCTAGGGGGAGTTAACATCCGCAGGAATGTCGATGGGAAATACTAGGAAACTCGTTTGCTTGTCCATGTTGGCTGCCGGCGGCTTGCTATGGAGCAAGGCGAGCCACGCATTGGCCGGAGATGCGGTGGAGGAATACGGCAGCCGAGGGAATTCCCGCGAGCTGCCCCAGAGCGCGCCTCCCGTTGTAAAACTGGTCGCTGACAGCCGCTCGGCAGGAGCAATGTCAGTTGCCAGCCGCGCCCCAGAGCGAAGTTACGAGCCTACGGCGGGCGAACTCGTAGTTGCGGTCGTCGCCAATGAGATTTCGGACCGTGAGAAGCTGCGAAAGTGGCTCTGCCTGATCGAGAAAAGAGCGGGGAAGCAAACCCTGACCCAACTCCAGGTAGAGACCAAGGAGGGACCGCTCTACCGGTTGTTGGCGATCGACGGCGCAGCGCTGAACCTCGAACAGCGACGGCAGGATGACGCGCGCATCGGGCGGTTATTGAAAGATCCGAGGCAATTGCAGAAGTTAAAGCAGGCGCAGGACGAAGATGAAATCAAACTTGAGAAGCTCATCGGTTTGTTGCCGGCAGCTTTTATTTACGACTATGACGGGGTCGAAGACAATCTTCTGCGGGTCAGATTTCGGCCCAATCCTGACTATACGCCGCCAACGTACGAAGCCCGGGTAGTCCACAGCCTGGCCGGAACCATTTTGATCGATCCGGAGCACAAGCGCTTGGCAAAGGTGTCGGGCCAGCTCATGAACCGCGTCGATTTCGGCTACGGTTTGCTGGGGCGGATTGACAGCGGCACAGTGGAGCTAGGGCGAGTGCCGGTGGGCCCTCAAGAGTGGAAGACCGCCTTCATCAACATTCACTTCACGGGGCGGCTAGCGATATTCAAAACGATCAGCAAAGAGCAATATGAGAGGCGATCGGATTTCCGTGTGGTTTCCAGCGATCTCAGCCTCTCCGATGCGAAGGAGCTTCTAGGTTCCAGCATCCTTCCCCGTCCGCAAACCGCGGAAACCACCCAAGGATCGAAAACACCCTGAGTCCGGTACGCGGGCGCTGTTGCAAACCTTTGCCTGCCCAGAGCAGCGGTGAAGTGTCTTGCCAGAACGCTGCTAGGCGACGGTGACGTCCGGGCTGAGGTAGACGTCCTGGATCGCGTTAAGGAGTTGGACGCCTTCCTTCATGGGGCGCTGGAACGCTTTGCGGCCAGAGATGAGCCCGGTGCCGCCGGCGCGCTTGTTGATGACGGCGGTGGCTACGGCTTCCTCGAAGTCGTTGGCACCGGAGGCGCCGCCGCTGTTGATCAGGCCGGAGCGGCCGCAGAAGCAGTTGATGACCTGATAGCGGGTCAGGTCGATGGGATGATCGCTGTTGAGCTCGGTGTAAATGCGCTTGTCGAATTTGCCGTAACTGGAATCGCCGATGTTGAGAGCGGCATAACCACCGTTATTTTCTGGGAGCTTTTGCTTGATGATGTCGGCCTGGATGGTGACGCCGAGATGGTTGGCCTGGCCGGTAAGGTCGGAGGAGAGGTGATAGTCCTTGTCCTTCTTGAAAGCATTGTTGCGGAGATAGCACCACAGGACCGTGGCCATGCCGAGTTGGTGGGCGTGCGCGAAAGCCTGGCTGATTTCGACGATTTGGCGGCCGCTTTGATCGGAACCGAAATAGATGGTAGCGCCGACGGCGGCTGCGCCCATGTCGTAAGCTTGCTGCACGGTGCCGAAGAGAATTTGGTCGGCCTTGTTCGGGTAGGTGAGCAGTTCGTTGTGATTCATCTTCACGATGAACGGAATCTTGTGAGCATACAGGCGCGCGACGGAGCCGAGCACCCCGAAGGTGGATGCGACGGCGTTGCAGCCGCCTTCGATAGCGAGCTTGACGATGTTGCCGCCGTCGAAATAGTCGGGATTCTTGGCAAAGCTCGCGCCGCCGGAATGTTCAATGCCCTGATCGACAGGCAGGATCGAGAGATAGCCGGTATTGCTTAGGCGGCCATGGCCGAACATGCGCTGGAGATTGGTGAGGACACGCACGTTGCGGTCGGTGGCAGCGTAGATGCGATCGATGAAGTCCGGGCCGGGGAGATGCAGGCGCTCTTTGGCGATTTTTGGCGCTTTGAAGCCGAGCAGGGATTCGGCTTTTGCGCCGAGGTAGGTTTCGATTTTTCCTGAAGTCAGTGTTGTTGCCATTTCATTCTCCTCACTTCTCTTGCGGTGTTGTAATCCACTATTGTACTGTGACTGCGCGGCAGTCCGCTAATCTCGAATTCCTGATGTAAGCATGCTGCCAGCGGCGGCGTCCACCAGCCAAAGCAATTTTCCATTTTTGGGCTGAAGCGATTGCGCGGGCAGTTGGTCCGGTTCAAACGGCCCTTCCAGAACCGCTTTCAGTGCCAGCGCTTTGTCCGCGCCCGTCACCATAAAGATAATCTCCGCGGAATTGCTGGCCGCAGGCGCTGTCAGAGTAATACGGTCGGTGAACAATTTGCCGACCCAATTTCCTACTGCGATGCGCCTGTCGGCGTGCAAAGCTTTGGTTCCCGGGAAAAGTGAGAGCGTGTGACCCTCGTTGCCCATCCCCGCCAGGACGAGATCAAAAGGCGGATACTCTCCCACCTTCAATTTGAAATATTCGCGCAGCGTTTTTTCGTATTCGAGCGCAGCCTGATCCGCGTCGGGATTTTCACCTTTGATGCGCGTGACCTGCTCTGCTGTCAAGGGTGACTTCGAAATCATCGCTTCGCTGGCCATGCGGAAATTGCTGTCCGCATGGTCCGGTGGGACATGGCGCTCATCGCCGAAGAACAGATGCGTTCTATCCCAAGGAACCTGCGAACGTAGCGCGGGATCGTTCACCAGGAGGCTGTAGAGCGCTTTCGGAGTCGACCCGCCTGCGAGCGCCACGTTAAACGAGCCCCTTGCGCTTGCTGCCGCTCCAGCGGCTTGAACGAATTCCTGCGCCGCACGCTTCGCGATAGCCGCGCCGTCGGCAAGGATGCGAATCTCGCGCTCCACTCGCGTTCCTCTCAGGTAATGATTCCCGTCTTGTCTGGGACGGCAATCCTGCCGCGCTTGTCCACTTCTTCTTCGCCGATGCGCCGCCACGCGCGGCCATCGCGTTCGAGCAAGTCGTCCGCTTCAATGGGCCCCCAGGAGCCCGAGGCATAATTTGGGAATCCGCGGGCGGGCAGCGCGTGCCACACGTCGAGCATGGGTTGAATCACATTCCATCCGGCTTCGACCATGTCCGACCGCTGGAACAGCGTGGCATCGCCGGCCATGCAATCACGCAGCAAGCGCTCATAGCCGGTGCTGTGCTCCAATCCAAAATAAGTGCCGTAATCGAAATCCATGTTTACCAAGCCGAGTTTCATAATCGAGCCGGGAACTTTCGCGCCGAAGCTGAGAGAGATGCCCTCCTCGGGCTGAATGTGGATGACGAGGCGGTTGGTCTCGAGATTTTTGACAGTGGTGTTACGGAACAACACGAAAGGCGTGCGACGGAATTGGATGACGATCTCCGTGGTGCGCTGCGCGAGGCGCTTGCCTGTCCTCAAATAGAACGGAACGCCGGCCCAGCGCCAATTGTCGATTTGCAATTTCAGCGCGACAAATGTTTCGGTGTTCGAATCGGGAGCGACGTCCGGTTCGCTGCGGTAGCCGACGACACGTTGGCCGTCCACGGTGCCGGGGCCATACTGCCCGCGAACCATGTTTTTCAGCACATCTTCGGGATTGAGCGGCTGGATCGCGTGCAACACTTCCGCTTGTTTGTTGCGCACTTGATCGGCATCGAAGGAAATCGGCGGCTCCATGGCCGTCATGGTCAGGAGCTGGAAAAGGTGGTTGGGAACCATGTCGCGAAGGGCGCCTGCGGTTTCGTAGAAGCCGCCGCGATGCTCGACGCCGACGGTTTCCGCCGCGGTGATCTGCACGTGGTCGACGTAATTGCGATTCCACAACGGTTCGATAATGTTGTTCGAAAAGCGGAAGACCATCACGTTCTGGACGGTTTCTTTGCCGAGGTAGTGGTCGATGCGGTAGATCTGCTGTTCCGTCAGAACCTGCTTCAAGTCATAGTTGAGCTGTTTTGCCGATTCCAGGTCGTGGCCGAACGGTTTTTCGACGATCACCCGCGCCCAATGGTTGTTTTCTTCTTTCGTCAGGCAGCAAGCACCCAGCATTTGCGCGATCGGAGAAAAAAACCTTGGCGCAACGGCCAGATAGAAAAACCGGTTTCCAAGAGTATTGTGAGTTTTGTCCGCTTCCGCTATCTGCGCGTCCAATCGCTTGAAGGCTTCCGCATCCTGAAAATCGCCGCGCACGTAGTAAATACGCTCGGACATCCAGCTCCACAACTTAGGGTCAATCGGAGCGGGGGCGTACTTGGGGATTTCCTCGGCAAGCAATTTGCGAAAACTCTCGGTGGTGTAGTCGTTGGTGGCAAAGCCAACGATGGCAAACTGCTTCGGAAGAATATCGTCCTGAGCGAGATTGCAAAGCGCGGGAATGAGCTTGCGCTTGGTGAGGTCGCCGGTGGCGCCGAAAATAACCATTACGCAGGGCGCCGCGGTAGGGTTCACGTCCAGATGGTTCAGGCTCATGAGAGAGGCTTCCTGTCTTCACGCGTCAAAAGTTTTTTGAAATCTCTAGTGTCCAGACTTTTTTTCGATGTGCCCGCCGAACTGGAAGCGCATCGCCGATAAGACTTTCGCCGCAAAGTCATCTTCGCCGCGCGACGTGAAACGCTGAAACAGAGAAGCGGTCAGAACGGGCGCGGGAGCCGTGGACTCGATGGCAGCGAGGATGGTCCAGCGGCCTTCGCCGGAATCGGAGACGCGGCCGGAGAATCGCTCGAGGTTTGGCTGGTCGAGAAGGGAGATGGCGGTTAAGTCCAGCAGCCACGACGCGACGACGCTACCGCGCCGCCACACTTCCGTGACGTCCGCGAGATTGAAATCGTATTGATAGTGTTCGGGATTGCGTAGTGGAGTGGTCTCCGCGTCAGCTTCGCGATGGGATTTGCCGGCATTGGCGTGCTTGAGAATGTTCAAGCCTTCGGCGTACGCCGCCATCAAGCCATACTCGATGCCGTTGTGAACCATTTTGACGAAGTGGCCGGCGCCGGAAGGGCCGCAGTGGAGATAGCCTTCCTCGGCGGTGCCGGGGACTTTATCGCGGCCGGGAGTGCGATCGACGTTGCCGCGGCCGGGCGCGAGTGTCTTGAAAATCGGATCGAGGTGCTTCACCACTTCGGTTTCGCCGCCGATCATCTGGCAATAGCCGCGTTCGAGGCCCCAGACGCCTCCGCTGGTGCCGACATCGCAGTAGTGGATGCCCTTGGCGGAGAGCTCTTTGGCACGGCGGATGTCGTCGATGTAGTAGGAATTTCCACCGTCAATCACGATGTCGCCAGCTTCGAGTTTGCCTGCTAGATCTTTGAGCGAAGCATCGACCACCGCGGCGGGCACCATGAGCCAGATGGCGCGGGGCTTCTGGAGTTTCTTGACGAATTCATCGAGGGAGGTGGCGCCGGTGGCGCCTTCGCCTTCGAGTTGCTTGACTGAGTCGGCGCTGCGGTCATAGACGACGCACTTGTGGCCGTTTTTTTGCAGGCGTCGCACCATGTTAGCGCCCATTCTTCCCAAGCCGATCATCCCCAGTTGCATCGTCAGCGCTCCTCAGCCTTCTGTAATTTATTCTGTTTACGACGTTATGCGATCGCTTTTTGCACGGCTTTGGTCAGAGCAGCGAGGCCCGACCTAAGATTTTTTCCAAGATGGACGCGCAGGGCGCGGCGGCCACGTTCGACGAGAACGGCAAAATCGCCGCGGGCTTGTGCTGCCTTCACGATACCGAAAGTGTATTTCTGTCCGGGAACAGGAAGATCCTTCGCATCGTCGCAAGTAATCTGCAGGAAAACACCGCTGTTGGGGCCGCCTTTGTAGGCTTGTCCGGTGGAGTGGAGGAAGCGTGGGCCGAAGCCAAGAACGGTGGCGACTTTTTTCTTGTCACGCACGGCATGGCGAATGGTTTGGAATGCTTTTTCATTCGCGGGATTCATGGTGATATAGCCGAGAACGGCAAAATAATCGCCTGCACCAAGGCGCAAAAGATGAGCTTTGAGCACGTCGGCGAGTTTCGCGCCGCCCTGCAATGCAGCGGTGTTTTTTTCGTCGGCGAAAAGCTTGATGCCTTTCTCCTCGAAGAATGGCAACTCCGGCGGTAGCCTTCCCGTCGTTTCGTACTGGCTCGTCAATTTTTTGGTTTCGATCTTGCTGGCTTCAACGTCGGGTTGGTTGAAAGCATTAATGCCGATGATCGAGCCTGCGACCGCAGTGGCGATTTCCCAGCGGAAGAATTCCTGGCCGAGAGTATAGGTGTTTGGCAGTGCGATGCGAACGACGGGGTGTCCGGCCTTTTCGAGGGCAGCGACGGCGGCATCCTGCGCCTTGTTGGGCTTCGATGCCAGGCGGAGATAAACGAAAACCCGATCGTTGCCATAAGTAGCCGGCTTGGCGACGCGCTCGCGATCCACGGGAATGATTCCTTTGCCAATTTTTCCGGTGGATTCGGCAATCAATTGCTCCAGCCACGCGCCAAGATCGGAAATTCCTGGCGAAGCGATGATGGTGATCTTGTCGCGGCCATGATTGGCGGCGACTCCCATGATGCTGCCGAGAATGACGCCAGGATTCGAATCGGCGGCAGAAGATGCGCCACAGGCCTTGACCATCTCTTCCGTGTTTTTCAAAAATTTGGCGACATCCAGGCCCATGACGGCCGCGGGGACCATGCCAAAGTTGGAAAGTGCGGAATAGCGGCCTCCGATGCTCGGAACACCAAAGAATATCCTGCGGAACTTGTCCGCTTCGGCCACCTGCTGCATTTTGGAGCCGGGATCTGTGACGGCCATGAAGCGATTGCCAACTTCTTTTTCGCCGACTTTGGCTTTCACGCGCTCGAAAAAATACTGTTTGTAGATGTTGGGTTCAAGAGTGCTGCCGGACTTGCTCGAAACGATACAAATAGTGCTCTTGAGGTCCACTTTGGCTTCGATGGCCCGAATTTGGGAGGGATCGGTGGAATCGAGAACGTGCAGTTCGGGAAAACCTTGGATCTTTCCAAACGTCATCCGCAGAACTTCGGGACACAGGCTGGAGCCACCCATGCCCAGCAAGAGGGCATGTTTGAATCGCGATTTTTTTATGTCGGCGGCAATCTGTTTCAGCGCATCAATGTGGGCAAGCTGCTCTTCGGTAATGGAGAGCCAGCCGAGCCAATTGCTCTCGTCGGTGCCGGTCCAGAGCGAAGCATCCTTTTGCCAGAGGCGAGCAACTTTATTGTTTTTTTTCCAGTCGTCTAGGGACGCTGCCACCGCCCCGGCAAGTTCCTTCGGCAATTTGTAGGTTTGTTTGTTGACGCTCACGCGCGCACCCCGGCGCTTTTTCCCGTTGCGGCCAACAGGGTGGTGAAGGCATCGGCAAAGAGTTTCACGCCGTCGGTCAGAAGCTTGTGGGTGACTTCTTTCATCGAGATGCCCGCTTTGGCGAGGTCGGCCATGGTCCTTGCAGCTCCGTCAACGTTTTCGGTGAGGCTGTGCCGCAGCTTGCCGTGATCGCGGAAGGCGTCAAAGGTGGCGGGAGGAATGGTGTCGACGGTATCCGCGCCGATGAGTTCTTCAACGTAAATCACGTCGCGATACTTCGGATTCTTGGTGCTTGTGCTGGCCCAGAGCAGGCGCTGGGTCTGTGCGCCCTTGGAAGCGAGCGCTTTCCAGCGCGCACCGCCAAAGAGTTCCTGATACTTTTTGTAAGTGAGCCGCGCGTTGGCAATAGCCACTTTTCCGCGAACGCTTTCGAGCAGAGCGGTTTGGCCGCTGTCCGCGCCTGCCTTGATCTTTTCATCGATTTTGCCGTCAACGAGCGAGTCGATGCGGCTGACGAAAAAGCTGGCCACGCTGGCAATGTGACTGATGTCCTGCCCTTTGGCGGCGCGAGCTTCGAGCGCAGCAAGGAATGCTTCGGCAACTTGCTCGTAAGCGGACTGCGCGAACAGAAGTGTGATGTTGATGTTGATCCCATCTTCCAGGGCCTGGCGAATAGCGGGGAGGCCTTCGGGCGTTCCGGGAATTTTGATCATCACATTCGGGCGATCCACGGCTTTCCACAGGCGGCGAGCTTCCGAGAGCGAGGCCTTGGTATCGAAGCCGAGAAAGGGCGAGACTTCGAGGCTGACGTAACCGTCTCGCCGCTTCGAGTCCGCGTAGACCGGCTTGAAGATATCGCACGCATCCTGCACGTCGCGAATGGCAATTTTTTCGAAGACGCCGTTTGCATCCAACTTCTTCGCCTCCGGCGAGTTGAGGACATCGTCGTAGAGATTGCTGCCGGTAATGGCCTTCTCGAAGATGGCGGGATTGGAAGTCATGCCGCGGAGGCCGTCATTGTCGATGTATTTCTTCAATTGACCGCTAGTCAGCAGATCCCTGCGGATGTAGTCCATCCAAGGGGATTGCCCATAGGTGAGCAGCGCTTTCAGCGGATTGATTCCTTCGCCGGTGGCGATACTGGGAACTGTCGTTGTCATGATGGTTCTCCTTCACTTTCAAATTCCATTGTACGCCCCGGAGGGTGGAGGCGCTGCAAGCTTCGGCGACCGCTATTGTCCCTCAAGCCTTGTATGCAGCGCCGAATTTTGCTTCTAACGCTTTGATTTTGCCGAGCCGCCGCACGTGCCGTTCTTCGTTGGTGAATTTTGCGCCAATGAAGGCTTTGACGAGATCTTCGGCCAGTTTGACGCCTATTACGCGCTCGCCCAGAACCAGGACGTTGATGTCGTCGTGTTCCACTCCTTGATGCGCCGAATATGTGTCATGACACATTCCGGCTCGAATCCCAGGCAACTTGTTTGCCGCCACGCTTGCGCCTACGCCGCTGCCGCAAATCAGCACGCCGCGCTCGGCTTTGTGATCCAGCACTGCACGGCCCACAGCTTCGGCAAAGTCCGGATAATCGGACGGGTTTTCATTGAACGCGCCAACGTCTAAAATGTCGTGCCCCTGGGAGCGCAGCAAATCGCCCATGGCTACCTTCAATTGAAACCCGGCGTGGTCCGAACCAACGACGATTTTCATTGCCGGCTCACTTTCCGACAACTTCTTTGGCTGCCGCCACCACGTTATCTACCTGGATGCCGAATTTCTTCAGCAGGTCCTTCAGCGGCGCCGATGCGCCGAAGCTGCGCATTCCGATCATCTTGCCCTTGAGGCCAACGTAGCGCTCCCATCCAAATGTCGAAGCCATTTCCACTGATACCCGCGCGCTTATGCCTGCAGGGAAGACACTTTCCTTATAGGCGGCATCCTGGCGCTCGAAGAGTTCCCAGGAAGGCATGCTGACAACACGTGCCTTGATGCCGGCAACAATCAATTTGTCTGCAGCTTCCACGCAAAGAGAGAGTTCGCTGCCGCTACCCATTAGGATTACATCCGGTTTCCCGCCAGGAGCCTCAGCGAGAATATACGCACCCTTGGCAACTCCCGCGGCCGAAGCATATTTCGTGCGATCAAAAGTGGGCATGGCCTGGCGCGTAAAAACAAGTGTCGACGGCCCGTGCAGGTGCTGCAGGGCCACCTTGTAAGCTTCCACAACCTCATTCGCATCGCCGGGCCGCAGAACCAGCATGTTCGGCATCGCGCGCAATGACGCCAGTTGTTCGATGGGCTGGTGCGTCGGACCATCTTCTCCCACGCCGATGGAGTCGTGCGTGAAGATGTACATCGAAGGGATTTCCATCAAGGCACCTAGCCGCATGCTGGCACGCATGTAATCGCTGAAATTGAAGAAGGTGGCGCTGAACGCGCGGAGCTTCGAAAGCGTCATGCCATTGACGATCGCGCCCATGGCGTGTTCCCGCACGCCGAAATGGACATTGCGTCCACGATACTGGTTTGGGTAGAAGTCCCCTGCCCCGTCAAAGGTCAAATTCGTTTTGTTGGATTTCGCCAGGTCTGCCGAGCCGCCAACCAGCCAGGGGATATTCTTTGCCAGGGCATTGAGCGTTTTTCCAGAGGATTCGCGCGTGGCCATGCCCTTTGGATCGGCAGGGAAGCTCGGCAAATCCTTGTCCCAGCCGTCCGGCAATTGTCCATGCTGCATCCTGTTTAATTGGTCGGCGAGCTGCGGAAACTGTTTCTTGTACTCTTCGAATTTCGATTTCCACGCGGCGTGCGCCTCGGCACCGCGTTTCCCCACACCGTTCTTAAACTGGTCATAAACGCCGTCAGGGACCAAAAACTTTGCATCTTCCGGCCATCCGTAGTTTTTCTTTACCAGCTTGACTTCTGCCTCGCCCAGCGGCTCGCCGTGTGCTTCGTAAGAATCCTGTTTGTGCGGTGATCCGTATCCGATGTGGCTGTCAATCACGATGAGGGTCGGCCGGTCTTTCGAATTGAGGAAATTGTTGTACCCACCGGCCAACATTTCCAAATCGTTCGCATCCGTGACGTGCGTGACGTTCCACTCGTAGCCTTTGAAGCGCGTCATCACATCTTCGCTAAAAGACCACTCTGCCGGACCATCCAGCGTCACGCGGTTGTTGTCGTAGATCCAGCAGAGATTCGAAAGCTTCAGATGCCCCGCAAGAGAAGCCGCTTCGCAGCAGACACCTTCCATCAGATCGCCATCCCCGCAAACAGCGTAAACGTTGAAATTGAAAATCTCGAAGCCGGGCTTGTTGAAATTCTCCCCCAGCCATTTGCCGGCAATGGCCATCCCCACGCTGTTTCCCGCGCCTTGGCCCAGCGGCCCAGTCGTGGTTTCCACACCGGTCGTCAGATGTGATTCCGGATGTCCCGGAGTCCGGCTGTCAATCTGCCGGAATCGTTTGATTTCCTCCATCGGCACGGAAAGCGCATCAGTCACTTCGCCTTTGGCATTGACGGCGCGCACTCCCGCAAGGTGCAGCGTGGCGTAGAGCAGCATCGAAGCGTGGCCGGCCGATAACACAAAGCGGTCGCGATTCAGCCAGGTGGGGTCGGCCGGATCGTAGCGCAAGAATTTTTGCCAGAGTTCGTAGACGACTGGGGCAAGGCCCATGGGCGCGCCGGGATGGCCTGAATTTGCCTGCTGGACCGCGTCGATCGCCAGAGTCCGGATGGTGTTGATGCTCAGCTGGTCGATGACCCCTTGGCGGTCACTCAGAACAACGTTCGGCTGACTCACATTCGCTCCTGCTGCGGGCAGAAGGGCTCCCGCAGATCGAATTCAGATTTTAGATGCAACCGCGGAACGCAACGGCTCAAGAGATTTTACGCCAAAATGAAACGGCCTGCTCGTTTTGACTGAATGGGAAGGCCCGGCGAGGACGCAGCCGAATTGCCGGATCAAAAGAGTGCGCCACTTTGAGATGCCACCCGGAAAGACGCCATTTCGAACAAGAAAACCGCCCGGGTTCCCGCCGAAATACGCAACAAGCAGACGCTACAAGGCCCGCGGATGCCTGTCAACGATGTTACGAAATATTAAAGAAGTCCAAATAGTACAATTTGGGGGCTCTTGCGGCGACCAGTCGCCGGGGAATCAATCTCCTGGCAATTTCGTCGGGAAAAGTCTGTGCACTTCGTCCATGAGGGTTTCCGGCATTTGGCTCTTTTCCACGAAGCCATGGGCCCCCCATCGCAGGCACTCTTCTCGGAGCGCGAGTCCGCTCAATTGGGAATAGATCAGCACACGAATCTCCGGGTAAGCCTTGCGCAACTCCATCGTGGCTTCAAGACCGTTCTTCTGAGGCATGCTGAGGTCGATGAGAATTAAGTCGGGTCGAAAGCGCTGGGCTTGGTGGAGGACGTGCTGACCGTCGCGAGCGGTCCCTACGATCTGGAATGCGCCTTCAAACTTGAGATATTTGCAAACGGAACGCAGAGCTGTCGGAGAATCATCGGCAACCAGGACACGGATACGGCCATCGCGGGATTCCACAGCGCTCCCCCTAGGGAACCCAAAGCGTCCCACTACCGTGGATGAGTGTGCCCCAGGAAGGAGCCGGGGGAAATGCAGCTGATTCCCTAGGGGTTTTCCTGTAGTTGCGGGCAGGGGGCTAGCTCTGGATGATATTGTTGCGCACCGCGTAGCGCACGAGATCGGCAAGGGAATGAAAGTCGAGTTTGAGCATGATATTGGCACGGTGAGTCTCCGCCGTTTTCACGCTGATCCCCAGATAACCGGCAATTTCCTTATTGCTTTTTCCCTCGGCGAGAAGCTGGACGATTTCTCGCTCCCGCGGAGTCAAGCGGCTGCGCGAAGAGTTTCTGAACGCTAAGCCGTCCTCGGAAGGGCTGGCTGCGTTGGAAGCCGCCTCCGATACCCGTGATGACAAGTAGGGTTTATGACGGCGAAGCGCGTCTACGGCAGCGATCAGATTGCGGTCCGCATCATCCTTTAAGATGTAGCCATGCGCTCCTGCTGCCAGGACCTCCTGGACTAGTTGTTCGGAGTCGTGCATCGTCAATATCAGGATTTCCGTCTGTGGAGAGAGCTTCCGGATCTGGCGCGTGGCCTCGACGCCATTCAGCAGTGGCATGCCGATGTCCAGAACCGCGACGTCGGGCTTGAGTTCGCCGGCTTTCTCCACGGCCTCACGGCCATTGGAAGCTTCCGCGCAAACTTGCCAGCCCGTCTTGGACTCCAGCAGGGCCCGGAGTCCTGTCCGCACGACTTGGTGGTCATCGGCTACGAGAATGCGAACTGGCATCGGTAACCTCGGTTCTTAGAGGTATGGAGACTCGCACGGTGGTCCCCGACGAGCTGGATTCTATCTCAAGTTTCCCGCCAAGCTGGGTCATTCGTTCGCGCATGCCGAGGATTCCGACGCCCAAACGGGTCCCGGAGCCGTTTCCACGCTCGATGGCTTTCCCGTCCATCCCGCGCCCATGGTCCATGACTTCGAGGTCGACGCCGTTGGAATCCCCGCGCAAGTGAATCTCGGCTGTCTGGCTGCCAGAGTGGCGTTGAATGTTCGTCAGGCTCTCCTGAACGATACGGAACAGCGCCGTCTCCGCTTCCTGCGGCAGCCGGCCGAATCCGGCCTGAATCTCCAATTCCAGTTTGATTCCGCTGCGCTCGCTGAATCCCTCGGCGTACTCTTTCAGCGCGGAAACCAGCCCCAGTTCATCGAGCAGCGGCGGATGCAACAAATAGGAGAGCGTTCGAATCTCCCGCGACATTTCCACCAGCACTCTTCGGGCCTCCGCTAGCGCCCGGCGCGCGGATTCATCTTTGGACGTCAAGGAGCGCGTGGCTTGCGCCACATTCAAATTCACCGCGAGTACGCTTTGCGCCAGGCTGTCGTGCAGTTCCCTCCCAAGGCGCCGCCGCTCTTCGTCCTGAAGCTGGAGCAAGCGCGTGGAAAGCTGGCGAAGCGCTTCCTCCGCTTGCTTGCGCTCGGTGATATTTATGAATGTGTTGATCGTCGCCGAAACCGAACCGTCCTGGGCGAACTGCGGCACCACGTTTCCCATCGTCCACAGAACTTCGCTCGATCCTGGGCGACGCCATCCAATCACTTCATTCTTGAACAATTGTCCCGTTTTGACGGCCAGCGGCCCGGGCCGCATTGAGGAAGGGACTTGCGTTCCGTCTTCCCGAATGGAGATCAATTTGAGTTGTGACGAGTCTTTTCCGCGCGCTTCCTCCAGGGTAATTCCAAACATCCGCTCGGCCGCTTGATTTGCAAACTGCACTTTAGCATCGGGCCCAAGCACGACAACACCGACGTTGAAATCCCGAATCAGCGTCCGAAAACGCTCTTCGCTGGCCCGCAGGGCCTCCTCCGCTTGCTTCCACAGGGTCACGTCGGAAATGGAAAGAATTACGTTGGCAACTTTTCCTTCGGAGGTGAGGTGGGGCACGGCGTCCACCAAGGTCCACAAAACTTCATTGCCTTCCGCACGGCGCCATCCCACCATCTCGTTTCTGACCGGTTGTTTTGTGGCAATCGCTCTAGGCCCGGGACGCTTTTCGAAAGGGATTTCTGTTCCGTCCTCTCGAATTGCCCTCATCTTGAAACTCGATGTGCTCTTCCCGCGAGCCTCTTCCTCGGTCAGTCCAAACATCTCCAGCGCTGCTCGATTCGCAAATCGAGTTTCCGCATCGGGGCCCAGCAGGACCACTCCGACATGCAAGTCTCGAACGAGATTGCGAAAGCGTTCCTCGCTGGCCCGCATGGCCTCTTCCGCCTGTTTGCGGGCGGTGATGTCCCGCACGATGGCCAGAGCGCAGAGTTTTCCATCCAGTTCAATCAGTGTCCCCGAAAACTGCGTGATGCGAGTCTCTCCCGATTTCGTCAGGCAAACAAACTCCTCATCCCGGACTTCCGATTCTTTTTGAAGTTTGGCCATGATCTCCGCCCGGCGAGCCTGATCCTTCCATAAGTTCAATTCCAGCGGGTTTCTCCCGAGGACCTCGTCGTGGGAAAAACCAGTAAGGCGGGTGAAGCTGTCATTGACTTCCAGAAACTGGCCTCCCGGGATGGCGCTGATCCCGACGGCGTCGGGGCTGGAGCGGAACGCAGTGAAGAACATGCGCTCGGAACGGATCAAGGCCTGCTTCGTCTGTAGGAGATCTTCCGCAATCCGCCGTTGCCTCTCATTGGTCAGCACAAGCCGAGCGCCAGAGAGAACGAACGAGGCAGTGACCGCGACCCCGGTGATGGTGATCTGTTCTGCCGCGATGCGCCGGCCCATGAAGAGAACTAACAAAGGTATGAGAATGGGCAGCGCTTGAGAAACGACAATGGTGCGAAATCGAGAGCGTACCTCGGTGGGTGCAGGATCTGTCTCGCCATTCCACGAAGCCGCGGCCAAGGCCCCAAACACGTACGGCGCGCACCACGTGATGTCCGTCCACGTCGCTCCGTTCCGCGATGTGTATGGAGCAAGTACAAAGACAAATTCAGAAGCAGCAGCCAGCACAAAAAGGCCGGCCATTCTACGGAAGAAGTCTCTGATAGAACCCTGGGGGACGCTGAATGCGCGGAAAACAAATCCCGCCGCAAGCGCCGCGTCTCGAACCATTTGAAGCCGAATGATCTTGACGACCATCTGCGGTCCTTCGGTTTCCCACCGGGAGGGGACATAGAAAAAGTAGAGGTAAGCGGTGAGAGCAACGACTCCAATCTGGGCGAAATCCAATACTTGCTGCCAATCGATTGCGCCGGAGTCCTTCGCTGGCCGCGGCAATAGCATCATGGCTGCGGGCGTCACCCACAGGATGAATAAGATGTCCGAAGGCCAGGGCGTCAGCGATGACGCGTGAGCAAGACATTGGTAGTAAGTTTCCAGCGCCTGGGCAGCAAAGCCCAGGAAAAACGCCGTGGCGAGAAGCATCCAGAGTTGGCGCAAGTAGGCTGAGGATCGCCTGGCCACTTGGAGCGAACACAGAGCGGACCACAGGACGATTGCAGTCTGCAAGAGATTCGATAGCAGTAGGCTTGTCGCCGGCCGGGGGACTTCTCCAACCACAAAGAAAAGTAGCGCCGTCAGGAGACTGGCGACGGCGAGAACCACCCAGAAAAACTTGCCCGAGGGACGCAAGAGGGAGACTCCAAGCTAGATTCAGTCTATGTCGAGTCAACTCTGTGAACAATCGCTGTGAACGCTAGTGATGCGAATTGGCAACGCTCCGGGTTCAAGTGCTTCCCGGCTATCGGAAGCGTGCATTCGCTTTGTGGCCGGAAAATAAGTTGAAGTCAGAATGTGCCTGGAAATTGACGCATAAGTGTTGCAGTAGCTGGTCCCGTCCGTTAGATTTGTATCTGCCGCTGCCCGGGTGGCGGAATGGCAGACGCTGAGGACTTAAAATCCTCCGGGGATTTTTCCTCATGTGGGTTCGACTCCCACCCCGGGCACTTTTTTCCTTTGGCGCGCACACCATTTTCGTCACAGTTGCCGCAAGAACCTTCCACGCCGCGCCGCATCTTCCTCTAGAATCTCTGTGCATGCGTCCCGGCTATGCTCACGCAGGCGAACGCGCATGGTATTCGGAGGTTTTGTGGTTTTGAGCGACAATTTCGATCTGATCGTGATTGGCTGCGGCCCAGCCGGCGAAAAAGCCGGCGCCCAGGCGGCGTACTTCGGCAAACGCGTTGCCATCATCGAGCGCGCCGAGCATATGGGCGGCAGTTGCATAAATACCGGCACTGTACCGAGCAAGACGCTTCGCGAATCCGCCCTTTATTTCTCCGGCTTGAAGCAACGCGGCCTCTACGGTATCGATTATTCGCTCAAGGAAAATCTCACCGTCCACGATTTCATGCACCACGAGCGTGAAGTCGTCGAAATGGAACGCCAGCGCATTTTGAAAAACCTCGTCCTCCACCATATCGAGCTCTTGCGCGGACAGGCTACTTTTCTGGACTCGCATACCATCGCCGTTGCCGGCGCTCAGGGCACGCGCCATCTAAAGGGCGAAGTCATTCTCATCTCCACCGGCTCGAAGCCGCATCGTCCTTCGGAAATCGCCTTCGACGACATCCATACATTCGATTCCGACACCTTTCTTCAGATGGATCGCATTCCCAAAAGCCTGGCCGTCATCGGTGGCGGGGTGATTGGCTGCGAATACGCTTCCATCTTTAAAGCGCTTGGAGTTGACGTCACTCTCGTTGACGGTCGCGACAGGCTTCTCCCCTTTCTCGACAACGAAATCTCCGATCGCCTGCGCGACCGCTTCGCCGCGCTCGGCATGCAATTCCGTTTTAACGAGCGTCCAGTCAAAACCGAGAATTCCGCCACTGGTGTGCGCCTGACGATGAAGAGCGGTAAAGTTCTCGAAACCGATGCTGCCCTCTTTGCGGCCGGCCGCCGCGCTGCTGTCGGTGGCCTCGCTCTCGAAAAAGCGGGCCTGGCCATCAATGACCGCGGCTATATCCCGGTTGACGAGCACTATCGAACTGCTGTGCCGCATATTTATGCCGCCGGCGATGTCATCGGTTTCCCGGCGCTGGCTTCCACTTCGATGGAGCAAGGACGCGTTGCTGCCTGTCACGCTTTTGGTTTGAAATACAAAGAGCGTGTTGCTTCACTGCTCCCCATGGGCATTTACACCATTCCGGAAATCTCCGCCGCAGGAGAGACGGAAGAATCGTGCAAAGAAAAGAAAATTGACTATGTCGTCGGCCGCGCGCTCTACGAAAACAACGCCCGCGGCCACATCGCGGGCGATACGGCGGGCCTGCTCAAGCTCATCTTCGCTCGCGCCGACAAAAAACTTCTCGGCGTCAGCATCATCGGCGAAAACGCAACCGAGCTCATCCACATTGGCATGATGGTCCTTGACAATGGCCTCGCCATCGACGAATTTATCGAGCAGGTTTTCAACTATCCCACGCTCAGCGAGCTTTACAAGTACGCCGCTTACGACGGCCTCGGCAATCTCGCCGGCCACAAGCTTCGCGAAGGCTAAATATGAAAGTCATTCTCGTCTGCTCATTTCTTATCTGCGCCCTCTGCGTCTCTGCGTTAAGTTTTCCTTCTGCTTTTTTCACCGCGGCGCCAATTCCGCAGGCCGCGCCGGAGCATTCGCGATCCTATTTAGGGTTTGATCGCAATATCTATCCAGGTGACGCAGCCCTGCCGATTCTCAGGAAGGCGTTTGTATTCACCAGCTACTGGCTCAGTCCTCCGCCCGGCGAAAAGCGCAACACCTGGAAGGGAAAGCGCGAACTTCTTATCTCGCATGGGTTTGGATTCTTGGTTTTGTATCGCGGGCCAGACAGCGGCGAGCTCAAAAGTGAAACGGACGCAAAGGTGAAAGGGAATAGGGACGCCGGCGAAGCCGCAGCCGCTGCGAAAGCAGAAGGCTTTGCTGCTGGAACGATTATCTTTCTGGATATCGAGGAAGGCGGCCGCCTTCCCGACACTTACCACGTGTACCTCCGTGCCTGGCTGGACGAACTCAAGCGCGCAAGTTTTGTCGCTGGGGTGTACTGTTCCGGTATTTCCGTGAAGGAAGAACCCGGCGTCTCTATCACGACCGCGGACGACATCAGTAATCACGCGCCTTCCCACGAAATCGTGATTTGGGCCTACAATGATGCCTGCCCGCCGTCGCCTGGCTGCGCATTTCCAGAAAATCCGCCAGCCCCATCGGCGAGCGGCACCTCCTATGCGGCGGTCTGGCAATTTGCCCAATCGCCGAGGCGAAGAAAACTCACTGCGCGTTGCCCCGCGAAGTACGCGCCCAATGGCAATTGTTACGCCCCAGGTGACACCTCGCACGCATGGTTTCTGGATGTGAACAGTGCCGGCTCGCCCGATCCTTCTGGTGGCGCCAAATGAAAAGACTCCCCAAAAAAAAATAAGAGGCGGGACTTTGCCCGCCTCTTCGCTTCCACTTCAGCGCAGGGGGATTAGATCTGTCCCATCCCGCCATCCACATTGATTTCCACGCCAGTGATGTAGGAAGCGTCCTGTGAAGCCAGAAACGCCACCGCGCCGGCTACTTCTTCAGGTTGCCCAAATCTCTTCATCGGAACTTTAGTCAGGACACCCTTAGCGAAATCGTCGATGGCCTCTTGCGGCAGCCCGGTTCGTCCAAAGATTGGCGTTACGATCGGTCCCGGCGCCACCGTGTTGACGCGAATTCCGCGGCCCACCAACTCTGAGGCGGCCGTTCGAGCAAACGATCGCAGCGCCGCTTTGGTGGCGGCATAAGCGCTGGTATTGGGGCTGCCCAGCGCGTCCACCACGCTGGTGTTCAAGATGATCGAGGCCCCGTCGTTCAGGAAAGGAATTGCCTTCTGAATGGTGAAGTAAGCGCCTTTCGTGTTGATGTCAAACTGCTCGTCGTACACGTTCTCCGGAGTATCCGAAAAAGGAGCGAATTTCGCCACGCCGGCATTCACAAAGAGCACATCGATCTTTCCCAGCTTCTTCGCGACTTCGGCGAAGAGTTTGTCAACCTCCGGCAATTTCGAAACGTCTGCTTGCACCGCTAGCACGCCGTTTCCGATCGTCTTCACAGCTTCGTCCAGCGTTTTCTTGCTGCGCCCAGCGATTGCCACGCGCGCGCCTTCTTCCTGCAAGCGCTTTGCCGTCGCCAGCCCGATGCCGCTGTTGCCGCCGGTTACCACTGCTACTTTCCCTTCGAGTCTTTTCATGATCGTCTCCTTAATCTCTTGTGCCCTTTTCTGTTTCCCGTTCCAGGAGCCGGGCCGTTGCCTGCTTTGCGCTTTCCTGGCATTTCGATACTTAGATGACTATCGAAATAAAAGGTTATAGGGTTTATTGGGTTGCATAGAAGGAGCATTCTTCATGGCCGGAAGCATCTAATGTTCGTTACACTTAAGACTAAACTATGGACCGTTCTCAGATTGAGAAAATATCGAAGGCACTTGCCGATGCGACGCGCCTCAGAATCTTCGAGGCCATTTCCGCCAAAGATCAGATGAATTGCGGGGAAATCGTCTCGATGCGTGGAGTTACTCCCGCAACTGTTTCGCATCATTTGAAGATTCTGAGCGATGCCGGACTGATCGACTGCCGCCGTGAAGGGCAGTTTGTTTACAGCCGGGCCGTGCCGCAAACGATTGGAGCGTATGCGCGCTCGCTCACGAAGCTTGCTGGCGGAAAAAAAATCGCACGACGCAAGCGATTTCCAGGGACTTAGTTGGTGGGATTTCTCGGGAATTTGAAGTAAGGAAGCCGGACTCCCTGATCCATGATTTGATCGGCGCGGATGCTTGCGGGCGCTTCGAAACCGGCCGTGCCGCCATTGGTGACGTAATCGTCCTGATCCACTCCATCGCCGCTCACACCCAATCCACCTATTAAGGTTCCGCTGCGATACAAGCCCGCACTTCCGGGAAAGAAAACGATTCCGCTCTTGTTCGCATTGGCTGGGCCGCTTTGCAACCCTTGCGTGCAGGGATTGGCCAGATCCATTGTAAATAAATTGAAAAATGGCCCGGTAGTTGAACCGTCGATTCCCGGCGGATAGAGCGGCTGCGCGCCAAAACTGATCGTGCGATTGGTTACTGCCGTTCCTATCGGCACGCCGTTTAAGTCTGTGGCCGTTCTCGCGGCGCTGTTGAAGTACACCATGTTGCGCGCTTTCGTCGCCGCGACATCTATGCTGAAGACGGTCGAATCCTGCATCCGCCGCAATCCGATGATTGTTCCATCCAGGTCCGCCACGGCGATCACCATTTTTGCTTTCGAGCCGAGCGGCAATCGAATCGCGGCGCGCGTCGTATTCGCGGTGGCTTCCCCATTGTTCAAGATTTGCGTCACGTCGGTCGCACTGAGCCCGCCGAGCGGTCCCGCTGCCGGCGGAATCAAATCGCCCTCGGGAGGCTGGCCCTGGCTGTTTGACGCTGCAACCAAATAGTTGCCCGCGCCCGCGACGGGCCCGGCGGAAAAACCAGCGGGCCGGGTAGTCTGATCCACGAGAGGCAGCGCAATGCCTCCGATAAAAACCACTCCCGGCGCTGAAGGCGTTGGACCAAAAGTATCTGTCGGTCCATTTCGCGCCGTTGTCGCTCCGGCAAACGCTGCGTATTCCGCAACGTTCAAGTTGCTTGACGTTGTAACCACACCAATTCCACCAACCACCACGTTTTTGTAAAAAATCGGCACGCCACCCGGATTGACTGCCGTTGCATTCGAGTCATTCACGTCGGCTTTGCCGGTGAGCACTCCGAGCCCGAATCCCCCGCCAAGCGCAAGGGATGGAGGAATCTTGCTCTGAAACGTTGGGTCGTTGATCAGCGTGCAGCCGCGATTGGTATTCTCGATTCCGTACAAATCCGCAGGCGGCTGGTTCATCACCCCTGGCGGAAAATGAATCCCGCTGATGAAGCGCACGGTGCGCGAGGAGAGCGGCGCCTGATCGTTGCTGAAAAACGAGCCAGTCCGCGCCAGCGCTATCGCGACTTCGTTCGCGTCCTGTAGTTGTCCGAAGTTTCCGTTCGCCGTAGACGGAGCATTCTGCGTTCGAAACACGCCCAATACAAACCCCGCGCGGTCCACGACAGCCACAGTCATATCGGCATTCACCGAATTGACCGCGGCTTGCACGATATTCTGGACATCGGCCACTTGCAGAGCCTGCACTGCTGTTGCAGGCGGTGGCGTAATCGTCGCGATGCTTCCCCCACCGCAGCCGACAATGATCATCGCGAGCGCTAATGCGATTCCCAATGCCAGAAATATGCCAAGAGCCAGCGTTTTGTTTCGCTGTTGCAACGCGCGGCGCGATTCCACAGGCCTCCGCAGTGTGTGAGTTTTTTCCATTTGGTCAGTACTCTCGTTGGTACCACACTCGTTTACGGCCTCTCAACGCATTTACCTTGCCGGAGCGGCGTACTGGTGAATGGCTGCAGGCGCTCGGCGTGTTATCGAATGTCTCCATCATTCCGGGAAAAGTGTTGCCCGCTGCCCTTCGATATTGTTAGCTAGTACGCGATTCCCATTTCCTTCAACGACCCAATGCAGGCCGAACGCATGATCTTTTCTTCTCCGCGGAAATATCGACGCGCGTTCTGCGCGATCTGCTGCATTTCAGCTCTTTGCGGGCGTGCGGTAGCCGGCGAGAAACAACAAACGCAATCGCCGCCAAGTGCTCAAGACTCCCCGAAAAAATCAAGTGAGCAAGGACCACCGCAGCGCATTCCGCGTCAACAAGCTCAAAACAGTGCGGCACTGGATGGTGTGGTGCGCGATTCAGGGGCGCCCGGGGCCACTCGTCCCGTTCCGGCGGCTGCCCTCACACTGAGAAACATAGAATCAGGGCGGATATTCAGCGGTACAAGTACTGATGAGGGGGTCTTCCGAGTTTTTCCGCTGCCGCCGGGCCATTATGAGTTGCGCGTCGAAGCCAAAGGATATGCTCCGTTTGTTTTGTCTGACCTCGCCTTGCAGGCGAATGAAGTTGCGACGCTTGAGATTTCACTGGTTGGCATTGCGGCTATGCAAGCGCGTTCGCGGCTGCCACGATTGCCGGAACTTGGTCCCGCGCTTTCCGCCGAAGCGCAACCTTCGTTTGGGAGCTATCGGGAGTTTCGCCATCGGCTCGATTCCGATCCCAATTACATCGAAAATATTTCGCCGGACATTCTTCCGCCCGTGGCCGATGTTTACAATACGGTGCCCAATCGCTGGGCTCTCGAGCAGCCCGATTACCGCAGGTATCCGCAGCGGGGCGAATATGTCTATACCAAATCCCGCTGGTTCCATCCTTTCAATCACAATCGCCTCAAGGGCGATGAGCCCATCTGGCCGGAGCGGCTCGGCCAGCAGGTTTTTCTCAATCTCACCGCTTCTTCCGAAACTTTCTTTGACGGGCGCCGGGTTCCTTCGCCAAGCAATGTGAGCACCGCTCGACCGGGCAGCCCTGGGTTTTTCGGCAAAGGCGAACAAGCTTTTTTTGATCAAACGCTGCGTTTCGCGTTTGATTTATTTCATGGCGACGCAGCTTTTAAACCCGTGGACTGGCGCATTCGAATCACTCCGGAGCTGAGCCTCAACAATCTGAGAGTCCGCGAACTCGGACTCGTCGGGCCCGATCCACGGAGCGGCACCAACCGCTTCGACGATCGCGTGGGCTTGCAAGAAGCGTTTGTTGAAGTGAAGCTTCACGACCTCGGTCCCAATTATGATTTCATTTCCGCGCGCGCTGGCATTCAGCAATTCAATGCCGACTTCCGCGGTTTTCTTTTTGTCGATGAAGAGCCGGCGTTGCGCGTTTTTGGGAATCTCCGCAGCGATCGACTCGAATACAATCTCGCGTATTTCCATTTCTTCGAGAAAAACACCAACAGCGGGCTCAACACGTTTGACCGCCGCCATCAACAAGTTCTTCTCGGCAACATTTATCTTCAGGACTTCTTTTTCCCAGGCTATACGGCAGAATTTGTCGTTGCCTGGAACAAAGATGATCCGAGCCTCCACTATGATGACAACGGGTTTCTCGTCCGGCCTTCGCCGATTGGAAATGTCATCAACCAGAATCCTGGCGTGGGACCCATTCTTCACGGCATTCGCGTGGGTTATTTCGGGTGGCTGGGCAGCGGGCATATCCACCGCCTCAATCTCACGCACGCGTTCTATCAAGTTGTTGGTGAAGACACTTTCAATCCCATCGCTGGACGCCGCGTCACCGTGAACGCGCAGATGGCGGCCGCTGAGATTTCGTATGACAAGGATTGGATTCGCTACCGCGTCTCCACGTTTTACACTTCGGGCGATGCCAATCCCCGTGATTCACGAGCTCGCGGATTTGATTCCATCGTCGACTTGCCAAATTTCGCGGGCGGCCTCTTTAGCTTCTGGAATCGCGAAGGCATTCGGCTGCTCGGCTCGGGGATTCTCCTCACCACGCCGGGCAGCCTGATTCCTTCTCTGCGCGCGAGTAAGGAAGAAGGGCAGGCCAATTTTGTAAATCCCGGAATTTTTCTTGCCAACGCTGGCGCGGACTTTGAGATCACGCCAAAGTTGCGAGGCTTTGCCAATTTCAACTTTCTTCGGTTCGAACGCACCGAGCCGCTGGAATTTCTGCTTTTTCAATCGCCCATCCATCACACCATTGGCGAAGACTTCGGTCTGGGCGTCGAGTACCGCCCGCCGTTGACGGAAAACATCGTTCTTACCGGCGGCGCTTCCGCGCTGCAGCCCGGCCAGGGTTTCAAAGACATCTACACCAGCCGCACGCTCTTCTCGCTTTTCGGCTCCGTGAAGTTTACTTTCTAGAATGCGCCGGTCATGAACAGCAAACGACAATCCGCTTCTTCTCTGCGAACCCTCTGCGCTCTCTGCGTCTCCGCGTTATCTTTTTTCTTTGCTCTCTATGCAAGTTCCAAATCTCCCGCGCGCCCCACGCAAGGCACAGATTCGTTCCGCGGCCAATCGCAGGAGGAAGCGGATCGCAAATCCTCCGGCTGTATCTCCTGCCACACTTCTACCGACGAACCTACGATGCATCCGACGAAGACCGTTCATATCGGTTGCACGGATTGTCACGGCGGCAACTCTTCCATCTCAGTTGCATCCAGAACTGCGCCGAATTCTCCCGGATACAATTCCGCCAAGGAAAAAGCGCACGTGCAGCCGCGCGATCCTTCATTCAAAAATCGGTCCGCCCTTCCTGTGCGGACTTTTACAAAGTGGCTCAAGGAATCGGCTGAGTACATCAAATTTGTCAATCCCGGGGATTTGCGTGTCGCTCCCGAAACATGCGGCACGCTCGGGTGCCACGCCGCGGAAACTCGGACGGTCTCGACCAGCATGATGACGAACGCGGGCATGCTGTGGGGAGCGGCACTCTATAACAACGGCGGATTCCCCGCAAAAAACACGCGCTTCGGCGAAAGCTACAACCGCGACGGCGTGCCGCAATCGATCAAGACCTCTCCCAAACCCACGCCGGAAGAAACTCGTACAAAAGGCGTGGTCCCCGAGCTCGACCCGCTCTATCGCTGGGAAAGTTCGCAGCCCGGAAATGTGCTGCGTGTTTTTGAGCGCGGCGGGCGGAAGAAAGCGGAGATTGGCAATCCCAATCGTGAGGAATATCCCGGCAAACCGGACGATAAGTTGAGCGACCGCGGTTTCGGCACCGAACTGCGCACTGATCCAGTTTTCCTTGGCTTGCAGAAAACGCGCTTGCTCGATCCGATTATGTCGCTGCCGGGCACAAACGATCATCCAGGTGACTTTCGCGGGAGCGGTTGCACGGCGTGTCATGTCATCTATGCGAACGATCGTGATCCGTCGCATTCGGCTGCGTACGCGCCCTTCGGACACTCCGGCTTGAGCGCATCTTCCGATCCGACAATTCCGAAGGACGAGTCCGGCCATCCGATCAAGCACGTTTTCACGCGCTCCATTCCCTCGAGCCAGTGCATGATCTGCCACATTCATCCGGGCACGAACATGGTTACGACGTATTTCGGGCTGACCTGGTGGGACAACGAGGTCGATGGCGACAAAATGTACCCGAAAGAACAACGCAATCCCAGCGAAGAGCAGCGCTATCGGTCCTTTGAACGCAACCCGGAGGGCGCCGCGGTTCGCGGGCTATGGAATGACGAGAAATTCCTGGAGAGCGTGGGCAGTCCCGAATTCAATAAACAATTGAAGACCACTCAATTTGCTGATTTTCACGGCCATGGCTGGATTTTCCGCGCGGTATTCAGTCACGACCGCAAAGGGAATTGGTTGGACAAAGACGAACAGCAGATCGCTTTCGATGATCCCGACCGCTTTGGCAAAGCGGTGCACTTGGCGGACATTCATCTCGAAAAAGGGATGCAGTGCAACGACTGTCACTTTGCACAGGACAATCATGGCAATGGAAAAATTTACGGAGAGCCTCGCGCCGCGGTCGAAATCGACTGTATCGATTGTCACGGGACGATTCGAAAGAAAGCAACGCTGATTACTTCAGGCCCAGCGGCTCCTGAAGGTGGCCGCCATCTTGATGCGCTGCGCACGCCATGGGGTCCGCGTCGGTTCGAATCGCGCGGTGAAAAAGTTGTTCAGCGTTCCATGTCGGATGAAAACAAGGAATGGGAAATCGTTCAGACGATCGACAGCATCACACCCGGCAACGTGCATTTCAGCGAGAAATCTCTTCGCGCGAAGTTGATGAACAAGGATGGCAGCGTGCACTCGCAGATGCCGAGCGATGATACTTCTCTTGCTCACGCCAATAGCAGCATGACCTGCTACTCCTGCCACACTTCGTGGACGCCAACGTGCTTCGGTTGCCACCTGCAAATGACTGCCAACGCGCGCAAACCCATGCTGCACAACGAGGGCTTGCTCACGAAGAACTACACCAGCTACAACTTTCAAGTTTTGCGCGACGATATTTACATGCTCGGTGTGGATGGCACAGTCACTGGTCATCGCATCGCACCGGCGCGCTCTTCCTGCGCCGTTCTGGTCAGCTCGCAAAATGCCAACCGCGATTGGCTGTACTACGCGCAGCAAACCATTTCTGCGCCAGGCTTTTCCGGACAAGCGTTTTCCACTTTTGTGCCGCACACGGTGCGTGCCAAAGAAACCAAACAATGCGGCGATTGTCACGTCTCCGCAAAGAATGACAATAACGCCTGGATGGCGCAGCTATTGCTGCAAGGCACCAACTTCATGAACTTCATGGGCCGCTACGTGTACGTCGCCACGGGAAAGAAGGGCTTTGAAGCCATCGCCGTTGCTGAGCACGACGAGCCGGAAGCCATTTATGGAAGCGACTTGCAGCGCATCGCTTATCCCGACAACTACAAAAAGTTTCTGGAGAACCGTAGGGAACTCAGCGCCGCTGCCGAACATTCCGGAAACGTCCTCGACATTCAGGCTCGTGGCGAGTACGCCTACGCCGCGCTCGGACCCGGCGGCCTGCGCGTCTATGACATCGCCAATATTGACAACAAGAATTTCTCTGAGAAAGTGACGACCGCGCCCGTTTCGCCCATCGGCCAACGCTTTTACGTTCCCACGAAGAACGCCCTTGCGGTTGCTTCGCCCACCACGCTTGGCGTTGATCCTTTGCGACAACAGATGCCAGAGAACGAGGAGCAGCCCATTCACCTGCTCTACGGTTTCCTCTACGTGGCTGACAAAGAGGAAGGCCTCGTCATCATTGGCGATCCAAATCTGAAATCAAAAAGCCCTGGCGTGGGCACGCTGCTTGACGGCAATCCTGCCAATAATTTCCTGAAGCGCTCGCTCGCCTTCAATCCCGGGGGAGTTCTTACCGGCGCTCGCCGCATAACCATCGCCGGAACATTTGCCTACATCCTTACCGACAAGGCACTCGTCGTCGTCGATCTGGATAATCCCCTCGCGCCCAAAGTTACCGCGACCATCGGCGCACCGGATCTAGATGATCCGCGCGGGATTGCAATTCAGTTCCGGTACGCGTTTGTGGTGGACCGCTATGGGTTAAAGACGCTGGACGTAACGGATCTGGCACATCCGAAAATGACGGAGCAGGGACGGGTTTCGCTCGGAGATGCGAGAAACGTTTACGTGGCGCGAACCTACGCCTATGTAGCGAACGGAAGATTTGGAGTCTCCATCGTGGACGTTGAAAACCCGGAGAAGCCGCATACCGACCAGGAGTTTGGCGCAAACGGGCAAATGAACGACGCCTACGACGTTAAAATCGGAATGGTGGCGGGGAGCGCTTTCGCATTTGTAGCGGACGGAGTGTATGGCCTCCGTATTTGGCAGATCGTTTCACCATGGGATGACGCTGCGCACTTTTCAGGATTCAGCCCGCGTCCTACGCCAAAACTCATCGCCACAGCGCACACGCGTGGGCCCGCGCTAGCCATTTCCAAGGGGATTGACCGCGATCGCGCCGTCGACGAATCCGGTAATCAGCTTGCAGTCTTCGGCCGCCGTGGCGCCCGCCCGCTGAATCGAGGAGAAATGCGCGGCTTATACATCCACTCGAATACTGGACAGCCTTATACCGTAGCAGATGATGCGGATGAACAGACTCAATCCGCACTGCCGTCCGCCCCTGCGACCTCGCTCTCTTCCTTGCTTTCACGTGCCAGAGCTTGGATGAATTCATTTTCAATGAGGTCATTGCTATGAAGCGCCGTAGATTTCTCTCGCATGCATCAAAAACCGCTGCGGCAGTGGTGTGCTCACAACTCCTCCCGTCGGGCCTTCGAGCTTTTCAAGGCCCACAAAGCACCGCGCCAAAAACTTCTGCCGACAATTCCACACGGCCCCAAGTCGCCCTGACGCTCGACGATCCGACGCTCTCCCTGGGTTCTGTAATTAGGTGGCAGGAAGCCAACAGCCGCATCTTGAAAGCGATTTCAGACAAAGGTGTCAGGGCCGCGTTGTTTGTTTGCGGGATGCGTGTGGATGAGGCTGACGGCGCCAAGTTGCTTTCTGCCTGGGACCAGGCGGGCCACCTCATCTGCAATCACTCGTACTCGCACAAGTTCTACGGTCAGCAAACGAGTTACGCGGACTACGCCGTCGATTTCCTGAAAAATGAAAAAGTGATCGCACCGTTTCACAACCGCACCGCGCTTTTCCGCTATCCCTTCCTGAAGGAAGGCGACACCGCGGACAAGCGTGATCGCTTTCGCGCACTGCTCAAGGAGCGCGGCTGCCGTGTCGGCCATGTGACGATTGACGCTTCCGACTGGTACGTCAGCCAGCGCTATCTCGACCAGCTCAGCAAGAAACCTAAGACAACCATCGCTCCCTATCGCGATTATTTGATCGCACATCTCCTGGATCGCGCGGCGTTCTATCGCCAGCTTGCTCTCGACGTCCTTGGCCGCGACATTCGCCACACTTTATTGATGCACTTCAACCCGCTGAATGCGCTCGTACTTCCGGAGGTCATGAGCGCCTTCGAAACCGCCGGGTGGCAATGGATCGATGCCTCGCTCGCCTTTGAAGACCCCGTCTTCCGCAGCCAGCCCCAGACCTTGCCGGCTGGAGAAAGCCTGGTCTGGGCCCTTGCCAAGGAGACGGGGCGGTTTGAGGGTCGCCTTCGGTATCCTGGGGAGGACGACGTGTACGAAAAGCCCAAGGTAGACGCGCTAGGGCTCTAGTCGGATCCCAAGCCTATGTCAAACTGAGAAAACGCGTCAGCCGGTCTTTTTCCCTTTTTATTCGTCCTCGCTATCCCATTCAGAGCACTGAATTTGCGGGATTCTGTTGCAATTTGGGGCATCCATCTCCTTTCGTTTGTGCCTTTTACCTTTTGAACGCATCTAACTGAGGTATAATGAGTTGTTCACACTTTTAACGCATAGCACCCATCAAAATAATTCGTGGGGCAGTGTAAGGGGAACGCGGTTAAGGTGTATCCAGAGAGGGTGAGGAGGCTTCCCAGAGCAGGCCCACCAAGAAAGGTAGTATAGGAGTACCAGTACATGACCAAACAATTTCTATTGGCCAGTGACTTTGACCAGACACTCAGTTTCAACGACTCGGGTGTCGCTCTTAGCGAACTGATCGGCTTTCACGACTTCCATGACAAGGTGAAAGGCCTATCGGAGATGAACCTCGTCCAGCAGGGCGCGGAGCTCAGCTATCTCATTTTGCATGATCCAGATTTTCGCAAGGTTCGCCGGGAGCACTTGGTGGAAACCGGCAAGCGCATCCGGCTAAAGCATGACGTCGCGCTATTCGCGCGGGCGCTCGAGAATCTCGCGGATGGATACAAATTCCATTTCAACGTCATTTCCGCCGCTCCGCAGGAGATTATCCAGTCGGCGCTCGAAGGCATCGTGCCGCCGGAGCGCATCTTCGGTACGCGCTTCCGTTACAACGAAGCGACTGGCGAAGTCGATTCCATCATTCGCGCTTCAGCCGGCTGGGGAAAAATCACCGTGCTTGAAGAGTTGCGCGCGAAACTCGGCATCAGCCACGACAGCATCATTTACATGGGCGACGGTAGCTCCGATATTCCAGTGATGATGCACGTCAATCAGTATGACGGACTCACCATTGCCGTGAGTGAAGCCAAGTTCATCACGCGTGTCGCCAAGCGCACCGTCCTTAGCGACAACGCTATGAGCGTCCTTGTCCCCGTGCTGGAGAAAGTTCTGCGCTGGGACTCGGCACGCATCCGCAGGTTATTCGCGTCCTACGGGCTGACGTTGCTCGAATGGGACAAGATGCGCACCGACCGGCTGACCATTCAGGAAGCTACCGAGCATGTCTCGGTGGCATCCGCGCCGCAACTCAACGCGCACTAAGCGCTTTCACGCATTTCTTTGGGAAGAGGGCGGACTTAGGTCCGCCCTTTCTTTGTTTGGGCTTTCGGAGCAAAATCCTCCATCGCTCGTCTGGCATTGACGAGAAAAGGAGAGCCGATGCTCCGCACCCTCCCGAAGTTCTTTTTCCCGCTGTTTGTTGCTTTGCTTCCGCAGTTCTTGCTTGCGCAGACCCCAGGGCCGCCGAAGCTCGATCTCACGGAGCCGCAGGACTATGTTCTCAAGCGTGTTTCAAGCGCGGATCCTACTGGAGCGAACGCGGATTTTCGAGAGATCCAGCCGGGCAGCACACTCCCGCTGATGGATGCGAGCGGGCCCGGTTTGCTCACGCACATCTGGATCACGGTTGCGAGTGGCGAGGGCTACCATCTCAAGAAGCTCGTGCTGCGAATTTACTGGGATGGCGAAACGTCACCGAGCGTGGAAGCTCCACTGGGCGATTTTTTTGGCCTCGGCCTTGGCGAATACCATAAGTGGGAATCGGAACTACTTTCCGTAGGCAGCGACAAAGCTTTGAACTCGTTTTTCCCCATGCCCTTCCAGAAGCACGTCCGTATCACGGTTTCTAACGAAGGCCAACAAAAGGTGGACGCGTTCTATTTCAATCTCGACTACCGCGCACTCTCACAGCTCCTTCCTTCCGGAACTCTCTACTTTCATGCACAGTTCTGGCAAGGCCAACCCAATCACGGGTGGACGTCCGACTGGAAGAGCAACGGCGATCCCAAGGTCGACGCGAAGACCAACCTCGACGGCAAGGACAATTATGTGTGGATGGATGCCACGGGGCGTGGCCATTTCGTGGGTGTCACCATGTCCGTGTTTCAGAATCAGGATGGCTGGTGGGGCGAAGGCGACGATATGTTTTTTGTTGACGGGGAGTCGCGGCCATCCATCAACGGCACAGGTTCCGAAGACTATTTCCTGGGCGCCTGGGATTTCGGCGGCCATCCATTTTCTTATCGCTTGTACGGCGCTCCCGTTGTCGGTGAGGAACGCGCGGGAGGCAAATCGTCCGTCTATCGCTTCCATCTGGACTCACCGATCACTTTTACGAAATCGCTGCGCGCCACGATTGAGCATGGCCATGCCAATCACCGCTCGGACAACTACTATTCCGTGGCCTACTGGTATCAAACAGAGCCGCATGCCGCCTTCCCGATGTTACCTTTCGTTGACCAACGGATTCCGCGTCTACAGCAAGTTGGAGGCCCCGGCAATCCGGTGGCGGTTCGTCCCTGAACGTCGGCCGCTCGCAAGATCAATGTAAATTGGTGTATTCCCGGGTTCTCACTCGGCATCCCATTTGTTTGCTACACTACTGCGCTTCGGGAGGCGGCACATGTCCAAGAAATCCATTCTGATGCTGATCGGCGATTACGTGGAAGACTACGAGGTTATGGTGCCTTTTGAGGCGCTGCAGATGGTCGGTCACACCGTCCATGCCGTCTGCCCCGGTAAAAAGTCGGGCGAGTTCGTGGCCACGTGCATTCACGATTTCGAGGGCGCTCAGACCTACACCGAAAAGCGCGGCCACAATTTCGCTCTGAACGCCACGTTCGACGAGATCAAGCCAGAAGAGTACGATGCCTTGATGATTCCCGGAGGCCGCGCCGTCGAATACATTCGTTTGATTCCTCGCGTCATCGAGATCGTGCATCACTTCTCGAAGGCCAATAAACCCCTCGCCGCCATTTGCCATGCCCCGCAAGTCCTTGCCGCTGCCGGAGTTTTAAAAGGAAAAAAGTGCAGCGCGTATCCGGCCACTGGCCCTGACGTCACGCTCGCTGGCGGCACCTACGTCAATCTCCCCATGAACGAGGCCCTCGTGGACGGCAATCTCATCACTGGCCCGGCCTGGCCCGCCCTGCACGCCTGGCTCGCCAAGTTCCTCGAAGTTCTAGGCACTCGAATCGAAGCGTAACGCTAATTTTTTATTGTTGTTGTTGATGCAGCTGGTCTAAATCAGAGCTGGAATTCGCATTGGGCGACTTGAAACGAGTCACGCGAGCGGCCGGCAAGTCTGCGGGTTCCGGCGCATCCACCGGCGAAACCGAAACCGTCACGCTCAATTCGCTTCCGGCTTCGCCCTTATGCACACCGCGCGTTGGCGGCACATCGGAGTAGTCCCGGCCGATGGCCACGCGGATGTGCCTCTCGCAACCCAGCAAGTTATTCGTAGGATCAAACGCAACCCATCCCAACTCTCCGAGGTACGCCTCCACCCAGGCGTGCGTCGCTCCCGCAGGCGATCTGTCCCTGGCGCTGTCCGCGTGAAACAGATAGCCGCTCACATAGCGGCAGGGAATCTTCAATTGGCGCACCAGGGCGATCATGATGTGCGCAAAATCCTGGCAGACGCCTTGCCGTGATTCCAGAGCCTCATCGATCGGCGAATCCACTTTCGTGGTATTCGGGGCGTACTCGAAGAATTCGTACATCTCCATATTCAAGTCCATGAGCAATTCCAGCGGATTCCCCCGCCTTCTCAAGTCCAAATGCGCCCGCAATTTTTCCAACAACTCTGTCGGCTTCGCGTACTGGCTCGGGAGCATCATCTCCCAGTAGTCTCCCAGCGCCACTCGAGCGTCGAGCTCCTCCCAGTCGCCCGCGGCGTCGGCGTGAGCCACTAACGGCGGCAGGACTTCCACGACCGCTTGCGCGGCTACTTCGATCAGCTCATGTTGACCTGGGATATCGAAGTGATGGACGGCGTTTCCAAAAAAATCGCGGTACATCATCATGCTGGCGCGCGGACTCACGTCCAGGGAAAAGGAAAGGCAGCGCTGCTGCGCGTCGGTTCGCGGCTGCATGCGCACCTCCATCACGCTTTCCCGCACCGCCGGCGCATACTTAAAACGCGTGATATGCCGCACTGAATACGCCATAACCCTCCGCTCGCGAATTACGACGCCAGCTCGGTTTCAATCGGGTAGTCAAAATAGATTTCGTGGATCGCGCCGTGGATCGCCGAGCATTCCCCGCGCACATTTTCTAGGTAAGCATGCGCGCCTTCCGCCATGATCTCTTCAATCTGGCTAAAGCTCAGCTGAGCGCGCAATCTGCCCGCGATGCGCGTTGGTGTTTTGGCGCGGCGTTCGGTCAAGTCGCCAATCACGTGCAAAGCCGCGTTGATGCGGTCGACGGAAAAACGCACAGAGTGCGGAAACTCCGGATTCAGAATCAGAAACTCCGCAACACGCAGCGGCCGGATTTCCGCAGTGTGCGCTTTGCAATAAGCTTCAAACGCCATGCAGCTCCGCAACAGCGCCACCCATTCCAGATACTCCGCGCTCTCTACAACTTGATCGACAGGCTGCGCGGTTCTGCGGAAGTGCGCTTCCATTAAGGAGGCCACCGTATCGGTGCGCTCCACGTAGCGTCCCAGTTGGATGTATTGCCAGCCTTCTCCGTGGCTCATGGTGGCATCGGTGATGCCCTGAAACAGGTGAGCACCTTCCTGCACCGCACGGAAAAAACCGTGCGACTTCAGCATCCAGGCTTCGTCCGGTCTCGTTTGGATCACGTCAAGGTACAGCCTGTTGAGCTGCTCCCACATTTCCGAGCTGCACTGTTCTCGGACATGCCGCAAATTTTCCCTGGCCGTCGCAATGCAAGAAACGATCGAAGACGCATTCGTCCGGCTGAACACCAGCGTGTTCATCAATTTCGTTGCATCCACGGCGCCCTGTGCTCCGGGCGCGTGCAAACCCTCGAGCAAAAACCTCCAGCGGCCTGCGCCCGTTTCCGGCGATTGATCCAGCCAAAGCTGCAACTCCACGTCCACCAGCCGCGCGGTATGTTCCGCGCGCTCCAGGTACCGGCTCATCCAATACAAACTGTCGGCCACCCGCGAGAGCATTCCAGCCTCCCGCCGGAATGTTTTCACGAAATAGTTTCTTGGAGGTCTCATCTTTGTTGCTCTGTCATAACCTCTGCGCCTACCGCACAACCGCGGGGATTTTCACAACGCGATCTTCGCCGTTGCCCTCACGCAAAACCCAGGTGTCCTTGCTCCCACCGCCTTGCGAAGAATTCACGACCAGCGAACCTTTGCGCAAGGCCACGCGCGTCAGCCCGCCTGGCACGAGCGTCACTTTCTCGCCCATCAAAATGTACGGCCGCAGATCGATGTGCCGCGACTCCACTCCGCCGTCAATCACACAAGGCGCGCGCGAAAGCGACAACGTCGGCTGCGCGATGTAATTCCTCGGTTCCGACAGAATCCGTGCTTTGAACTCTTCCCGCTGCTGCGCGGTGCTCTGAGGCCCAATCAACATGCCGTATCCGCCCGATTCTCCCACTGCTTTTACGACCAGCTTGTCCAGATTCTCCAGCGTATATTTGCGCTGCGAATCGTCGCTCATCAAGTAAGTTGGGACATTTGGCAGGATAGCTTCTTCGCTCAAATAAAATTTGATGATCTCCGGGACGTAGGCATACACCGCCTTATCATCTGCCACGCCTGTCCCGATCGCATTGGCCAGCGTCACATTTCCCGCCCGATACGCGTTGAACAGCCCCGGCACTCCCAAAATCGTGTCCGGCCGGAAGCACAAGGGATCGAGAAAATCGTCGTCCACGCGGCGATAAATCACGTCCACGCGCCGCAGCCCCGCCGTCGTGCGCATGTACACGATATTGTCGTGCACCAACAGGTCGCGCCCTTCTACGAGCTCGATTCCCATCTGTTGAGCCAGAAAGGTGTGCTCGAAATAGGCCGAGTTCGATACTCCCGGCGTCAGAAGGATCATCGTGGGATCCTGCCGGTAATTGCAATTCTCCGGTGCCAGGCTGCGCAGGGTCGCTAGGAGTGCTTGGGGATAATGATCCACCGGCCACACGCCGTAATCCCGGAACATCGTAGGGAACACGCGCTTCAGCACTTTGCGATTCGCCAGCATGTAGGAGACGCCGCTGGGCACCCTCAAATTGTCTTCCAAAACCGCAAAGCTCCCGTCCGGCACGCGCACCAGGTCCGTCCCGCAGATGCTCACGTAGATATCCCGCGGCACATTCAGCCCGCGCATCTCCCTGCGGAAATGCTTGCAGCTGTAAACCAACTCTCTCGGCACGAGCCCTTCCGAAAGGATTCGCCCCTCGTGATAAATATCCCGAAGGAACATGTTCAGCGCCGTCACCCGCTGTGTCAGACCCCTTTCGATTTTGGTCCATTCATTCGACGGGATGATCCGCGGCACCAGATCGTTCGGGAAAATCTTCTCCGTTCCCTCTTTGCTGCCGTAAACGGTAAAGGTGATGCCTTCGTGCAAAAAGGTCAGGTCCGCCGCTTGCTGCCGTTTGCGTAGCTCCTCCGGCGGCAGCCCCAGCAACGTCTTGTGCAGCGCCTGGTAATGCTCCCGCGGCACACCGGAAGCTTCAAACATTTCGTCATACGCCGCGTCAAACTGGTAGCTTGCTTTCGAGGAGGGAACGCGAAATTGCTGAGGTAAAGCCGTGGCGGTCATCGAACTTTCCGCAGTCTGGCAGGTGGCCTGCCACAGGCAAGCCGCTCACTCGGACGTGCACTCGCACTGCTGCTATCTGCGGGTAACAGGCAATCCAATCTAGGTGGGGCTCGGTCCCCTGTCCAATGCAAATTCTCGATTCATCAGATGATTTTTTCGGTTGTTATGGTCTCTTCACCTCAATCTGGTTCTCCTCTTCCTAAAAGCTCCTTCCAGAGAGATAATTTCCTGTTCAACATCTCCTAAAGGGGCGATCCTTCGATCTATGGCTAACATCAACACCAAGAAAGGCGTTATCGGCATCCTCACGGGAGGCGGTGACGTTCCCGGCCTCAATCCTGCTATTCGCGGCGTTACTCTTCGCGCCATCCGTGAAGGCTATCAAGTCATCGGCATTCGGCATGGCTGGGCTGGCCTGGTCGACATGGTCCGCGAGAAGGACTACGACAACTCCGACAACTTTTTCCTCCTCGACGAAGAAATCGTCGATCGTGCCGGCCGCACCGGCGGCACCTTTCTCCATTCTTCCCGCACCAATCCCGGCCGCGTTGCCAAATCCAACATCCCCGCGCATCTCAAGGACAAGTTTACTGCCGAAAAGAACGATCTAACTCCCGAAGTTCTCCAGAATCTCGCCTGGCTCGGCATCAACACACTCATTCCCATCGGCGGCGACGACACCCTCAGCTACGGCGTTCGCCTCCACAAGGAAGGCTTCAAGGTCATAGGCATTCCAAAGACAATGGACAATGACGTCCCCGGCACCGATTACTGCATTGGCTTCAGCACCTGCGTCACCCGCACCATTCAGATGGTCAATAGCCTGCGCACCTCTGCCGGATCCCATGAGCGCTTCATGGTCCTGGAAGTCTTCGGCCGCTACGCCGGCTTCACCGCCATGCTCCCCACCATGGCCGGCGCGGCCAATCGCTGCGTCATACCAGAATACAAGTTCAATATCGAGCATCTCACCGAACTGCTCGTTGCTGACCGCCGCAAGAATCCCAGCCGCTACTCCATCGTTCTCGTTTCCGAAGGCGCCATGTTCGAGGGTGGCGAAATGGTCTTCGAAGGCGAAGCCACCGACGCTTACGGCCACAAAAAGCTCGGCGGCATCGGCGAAATCGTCGGCGACAGAATTAGAGACCTTTCCGCTAAATTCAACAATGGCCGGAAAATCGATGTCATCAACCAGAAGCTCGGTTATCTTGTCCGCTGCGGCGATCCCGATGCCATTGACTCTATCGCTCCCATGGCCTACGGCAATCTCGCTCTCGATCTCCTCTTGAAAAACATTAGCGGCCGCCTCGTCGTCCTCAAGAACGGCCACTACGACAATATCCCCCTGGAAACCGTCACGGCTATCAAGAAGGTCGTCAACGTCAAGGAACAATACAATACCGACCGCCTCCGCCCTCAATACGCCAGCTTCGAGATGCGTCCACTCTTCCTCATGACCAACGAAGTGAGATAGGCTCTCTTGCAACGTCTTGTGCGGGCAACGCCCGCTGTCGAGGAGGCTCTATCTACGTTCTTGGAATCGACGTCGGTACCGGAGGGACTCGCGCCCTCATTATCGACAGCCAGGGCCGCATCGTCTCCTCCGCCACGGAGGAGCATGAGCCTTTCGCTTCTCCGCAAATCGGCTGGGCTGAGCAGCAACCGGAAGATTGGTGGCGCGCTGCCTGCATCGCTGTTCGCAGGGCCATCGCCAGCGCGAATCTGAGCGCTGAAGAAATTGCTTGTGTCGGCTTCTCTGGTCAGATGCACGGCGCGGTCATGCTCGATGAGCAGGGAAGCGTTGTCCGTCCCGCCTTGATTTGGTGCGATGTCCGCACTGAAAAGCAGTGCCGCGACTTGACCGCTAAAATCGGCCAGGAGCGGCTCATCCAGCTTACTTGCAATCCCGCGCTTGCCAATTTCACGCTTACCAAACTGCTCTGGGTCCGCGAGAACGAACCTGAGAATTGGAAACGCGTTCGTTCGGTGATGCTTCCGAAGGACTACGTGCGTTTCCGACTCACCGGCGAACGCGCTACCGACATGGCTGACGCATCCGGCACCTTGCTTCTCGATGTGACTCGCCGGCGCTGGTCGAAGGAAATGTTGCAGGCCGCCGAAATCGATGAACGCTTGCTCCCTTCTCTACACGAATCTCCTTCAGTCTGCGGACGCGTATCCACCAAGGGCGCTACGGGATCAGGTTTGCGCGTAGGCACCCCGGTTGTCGCGGGTGCGGGGGATCAAGCCGCCGGAGCCACTGGCATGGGCATCGTCGCATCTGGAACAGTCAGCGCCACCATCGGAACTTCCGGCGTCGTTTTTGCCGCCACGGATCGCCCCGCTCTCGATCCGCGTGGCCGCGTCCATACGTTCTGCCACGCCATCCCCGGCCGCTGGCACGTCATGGGAGTCACCCAGGCCGCCGGCCTCTCTCTGCGCTGGTTTCGCGACACGTTTGCCACAAATTCCAGCGGCGCCCGCGAATCCTACGACCAGCTCACAACCGAAGCCGCCAAAGTCCCGGCTGGTTCCGATGGCCTTCTGTGGACTCCCTATTTGATGGGCGAGCGCACTCCGCATCTCGATTCGAGCGCGCGTGGCGCTCTCGTCGGCCTCACGGCCTCGCACACGCGAGCCCACGTCGTACGCGCGATCCTCGAAGGCGTTGCCTTCAGCCTCCGCGACACGTTTATGCTTTTTCGCGAAATGAATGTCCCAGTAACCAGCATCCGCCTCGGCGGTGGTGGCGCTCGCTCGCCGCTCTGGCGCCAGATCCAGGCCGATGTGTACGGCCATTCCGTTGAAATCGTCGAAGCCGAAGAAGGGGCCGCCTATGGAGCCGCGCTACTTGCAGGCGTTGGCGCTGGCGTGTGGCCCACGGTCGACGCGGCCTGTGCTGCCACCGTTCGTGTCGCTTCTCGCGTTAATCCCCAGCCCGATGTCGTCGCCAGCCTCAACGCTTCCTATGCAGCATTCCGCCGCGTCTATCCGGCCACGCGCGAAATCTTCGTTCCCGGCTAAGCTTGCGCCTTGAATGTTCCTGCTTCGCAAGCTAGGTCCACAGGGCAGGAACAGATTCGCTAGTAATTCCTTGTTCATGCTGCGTGTCTCGGGCGGACCAACTCCATTACCTGCTCCCGCAGAGTATTCAGGCTGTTTACGATCCGGTCCGCTTCCACGTTGACCAGCGCGTATCGTTCGATTTTCTGATCGCCGGATTGCACCAGCACGTGATGATCCTCGCGTAGATCGGGAAACTCATTCATTTTCACGCGCTTGCCGCGAAGCGCCGCCGAGAGCAAGTCGAGCGTCTTCTCCACGTGCTCTGCGAACGGGCGAAATGCCGGTCGTGGCGCAACCGCTGCCGTGTGCAGCCAACCAGCATCGAGCGCCATCAAGGCATGTACTAAACGGTGTGAACTGGCGAGCAACGCATTCAGTTGAGTCACCTGCTCCGTCGTAGTCCCCGGTTCGGCGCGGAGCCGTTCGATCGATGCTTCCAGGTTCGTGCGTGCGAGGCGTGCTTTCAACCCCACGCGATCGAGTACGCTTGCGTCGGCGGTTTCGCTCCGCGTGTAGGTTTCCCAGAGCTTGTGAAAATAGGCGCGGTAAGCATCCAGCATTTCCGCAATCCTCTCGGAGACTTGCGTTCGTTCCCAAGTCGGCCAGGTCCAATACGCAAGAAGTGCCAACGCGCCGCCAGCCGCCGTATTGATTCCACGGGCCCAAATCAATTCTTTCGGCGAGACTCCCGTGAGGGCGATTAGGAAAACGACCAACCCGCTGATGGCTACTGCAAAAATCCCATAGTTTGCAGGACCAAACCAGCGCAGCAGGAGCGTGAATACAAAGATCAAGATAATCTGGAGAGTGATTGTTTCTGGAACAAAGTGGAAGAGAGCGGTGGCCAGAAAAAGTCCCACGATCGTCCCGAAAATCCGCAAAACGCCGCGCGTGAACGTCGTCGTAAATTCCGGCTTCAGCACCAGCACAATCGTCATCGGCAGCCAGTAGGAGCGGTGCCAGTAGAAGGCGCGCTCCAGAATGTTGCCGATAGCCACCATCGTCGCCAGGCGAATGGCGTGACGGAACGCGGAAGATTGCAAATTCAGATTTGCGCGTAATGTCGCCAGCACGCCGCTGAAACGCAGCCACCACGGTTGTTGTGCTTGCTCTTTGGCGAACGCAGCTTGGCCCGTGGGCGTCGCATTGGCGGCCAGGTCCAGGGCGGCGCGCAGTTGGCCGTTGAGCGCGTCCATTTGGAAACGCACGTCTTTGGCCGCCGCCGCGAGGAAAGAAGACGACAAGTTCTCCGTCTCTTGCCGGAACAGGAGCGTGTAGACTTCACACGTCGCAAGGACTTCTTTACCTGCTTCGGGCGGCACTCCGGATGTCAGCGAGTCTCCGATTGCCTGCAGCGCTTGCCCTGTTTTTTTCAGATAATCGCTGAGAATCTGCACGCCGGAATATTTGGATCGCTCGCGCTGCATCCGCAAGTGCAGCCGCGAAAGTATCAGCAGGGTGAGCCGAATGCGTTCTGCCTGGCTGAGCAAAGCGCGATAACGCACGGCTTCAACGCCCATTTCGCTGTCGAGGCCGGAGAGGGTTTCTTGTGCTTGCATGCTGTGGATCGTCGCGGGCGGCGCCGAAGTCGCGCTCAACGGCTGTTCCGCCGCGCGCGAGAGTTCGAGAAAGAATGTGGCGAGGGCCCGCCGCTCCGGCTCATACCGCTGTACAGGCCAGAGCGCGACCGACAGCGCTGTTTGCAGAAGTCCTCCGCCAAGCGCGAGCGCGGACGAGATCACCGCTTGTTGAGTGGTCAACGGCTGCGCCGCATAGATCATCAGCGTGACCAGGCTGATCACCCCCAGATCGGCGGCAGTCGGGCCGACGGCTACAAACATTCCCGCGGCAACGGCCCAAAGCGTGGCGATAATCACGGCCGCGGCATTGTGGCTGCCGGAAAGCGCTCCGAGAAGGACACCCAGAGCGCACAGCACGCTCGAAGCGAGCATGCGTTTGGCGCGCTGCGCGTATGGATCGCTCCTGTCGGAATAAGCAACGTTAAGGGCGCCGCTGGCCACCACCACGCCGCCGCGAGGCATATTTAGGGCGAACCCGGCAACCAGCGGCAGAAGCACGCCAATGGAATTACGCAGCGCCATGTAAGGGGCGAGCTTCGACGAATCGAAACGCGTCAAGGCGCTCCAGAACGCGCGTGCCGCGCCTTCATGAGCGGGAGCCGCCTGCGTAGCGGGCGGAGATAGTTGAGCGGAAGAAACTCTCGATTCGGAAGCCATCAACGAGTCAGAATAGGCCAGGAATGTCGCGTGCGCCCGTTTTTATTGTAACGAAGGATGAGCATGCGCGCTGGTGGCAGGATGTGTACCGAAATCCGCAAACGCCTCATCCAACGTACTTAATCTCAACGAGGAGAAATCTATGCCACCACGACAACTTGGAAAGAACGGTCCACTGGTTTCCGCGCTAGGACTCGGCTGCATGGGTATGTCCTTTGCCTACGGGCCGGCCGATGAAGCGGAATCGCTCCGCGTTCTTCGCCGCTACATGGATCTCGGCGGAAATTTTCTGGATACCGCTGAAATCTACGGGCCTTACACCAATGAAGAATTGCTGGGCCGCTTTCTGCGCACCATTCCCCGCGGTAACGTGGTAATCGCTACCAAGTTCGGTTTTCGCATACATCCCGACGGCACCCGAGGCGTTGATAGTTCGTCAGAAAATGTTCGTCGCGCCTGCGATGCCAGTCTAAAGCGACTCGGCATCGAAACCATCGATCTCTTCTATCAGCACCGTGTCGATCCGAAAGTTCCGATTGAGGAAACTGTCGGCGCCATGGCCGAACTCGTTTCTGCCGGAAAAGTACGCGCGCTCGGGCTTTCCGAGGCCGGGCCCGAAACGCTGCGACGCGCCTCCAAGGTTCATCCCATAGCGGCGCTGCAGAGCGAATATTCGCTCTGGTCCCGCGAACCGGAAACCAACGGTGTCCTCGCCGCCTGCCGCGAATTGGGAATCACCTTTGTTCCCTACAGCCCGCTTGGGCGCGGCTTCTTGACGGGCGCGATCCAGAAACTTGAGGATCTTGATGCGACGGACTGGCGCCGCACAAATCCGCGCTTCGGAGAAAAAGCCTTGCAGGCCAATCTCAAACTGGTGGAAACCGTGAAAGAGCTCGCCACTACGAAGGGCGTAACCCCGGCACAGCTGGCCCTGGCTTGGGTCCTTGCTCAGGGCAATGACCTCATTCCGATCCCCGGCACGAAGCGTGTTCGCTACCTTGAAGAGAACATGGGAGCGCTCGAAGTAACGCTCACCGGAAATGACTTGAAAGAGACCAGCACCCGAATTGGGAAAATCGAAGTGATTGGTGAACGATACGCACCCGCGATGATGGCGCTCGTAAATCACGCATGACCGCCGCCCATCAATCTCGAGCGCAGACTCGGGAAACAATTTCCTCGGTGAGGCATGCCGCTTGTGCCTCTTTCCAAAGATATTTTGGCGAGTCTCAAATGGGAGTTAGCGCCCGCGAGTGCGGAGCGCCGGCAGCGTATACTTCGGCGTGACTTCCTTCCGCTTCGACCAGTCGTGGTAAGTGTGGCATTCGAAGCAGCGCGACTCCGCATGCTCCGGCCCCGGCGCATGGCACGTCTTGCAAGTTTCAATCCCCGGAAGCAAAATGTCGCTCGATTCCGTGCTCGTCAACGCTTTCGCGTGGCAACTAACGCAAGTGAATCCCTCATGCTTACCGTGATCGAATTTCGCATGCGGCATCCATCGCGATTCCGTGCGTGCGACCATGATTTCAGGCAGTGGCTTCAGCGTAAAGTCGCTGTCGTTGGAAGAGCGTAACCAAGGAGCGGCGCTGGGCAACGTTTCATGACTCTCAAACCTCAGCGAGAGGCTGTGGCATTGAACACAGGTCTTGCGCCACAGCAGTTCTTCGGCGACACCAGTATGCTCGGCTACCCACTGCGCTGGAGTGACAATGCGAATCTCCGCCGGTGGTAATTTTCCTGTAAGGTCGCGGTCTGGTTCGGGGCGCTCGTGCAACGATTCGGGATGGGCGGCGATATATTCCTGAAATTTTTTCATCATGAAGCCACGGACGACTCCCGGTTTGTCGTGTGGGACGCCAATGTCGAAGCGCTTATCGAAGGTCAACAGGTGGCAGCCGGCGCAGGCATTGGCAAATTTCACTGGAGCCATCAGTTCGCGGCCGGAGAAGGGGTGTCGCGGCGTGATGTTAATTGTCAGGCCGGGCAAAGCTGTGCCTTTTTCGTCGTAGCTGACTTTGGCTCCGACATAGTTTGTATCGGCGTAGTTTGACGGCGGCGCAATGGCAGCAGGGCGATGGCAATCGGCGCAGTCGAGTTGCGCCGGCGAGCCCGTGGGTCCGCGCCGAATGGGCTTTAGATGGAGAGCATGATTAAGCCTGGTAGTCCCCCGCACGAACATCGGTTGCAAGCTTCCAGCACGGAGCGCTGCAAATTCCGGATGACCGTTTTCCAAACTGCGAATGTGTGACGCGAACCGGGGCGGGCCATAAGCCGCTTGCAGATCACTATGGCAAATAGCGCAAGATTCATTGCTCGCGGCACTGAGGCTCACGCGTCCGCGGTGTTCGGTGTGACATTCGGCGCAGACGAGGTCTTTCTTGCCAATAAGACTGAGTTCGTGATGGATGGGGCCATCGTGGCAATCGAGGCAAGCACTGTCGGCAGCTTTCGCGGAAAATGTGCCAGCTTTCTGCAGGTGACACGCGGCGCATTCTTTTTCAAGAACTGCATGAGCTTCTGACAGGCGGCCGCTGCTGTAAACACGAGAGTCTTTGAAAACAGTACGCCCGGCGATCCACAACAACGCAATCAATGGCAGTAGGAGGCTGAGCCAGAATTTCGCGCGCTTCAGCGGCGTCGGCCTCTTGAAATAGTTCAGGTCGATTCGCTGCGCCAGCTTCTTTGTAGTTCTAGTTCTCGCCACTCTTCACTCGCCACTTCTTCAATAGCGCAGCGCCATCACCGCATGCACTGCGCCGAGCAAAATCAGTGCCAGCGAAAGCGGGATATGCAGCAGCAGCCAGCCATGCAGCCAGTGATGCAAGCGCTCCTGGCGCGTCAACTGCCGCGCTTCGTTACAAATGTCTTCGAGGTCTCCGAGCGCAGTGTGCGCTGCCGCGGGCAAGAGTGTGCGCAGCCCGGCAAACGCGTTGTTCGCTTTTCCGCCATCGCCCAGACGCTGGCCGCGCTGTTTCGGCCGCTCCAGAAACGGGCGCATCTCGCTCAAATAAAAACGGCGAAGCGGCGCTCTCTCCTCGTCGTTCAACAAAATAATTTCAGGCGCCGCAGCCACGGCAGCACTCGCACCGGCACTGACGGCAGCCGAAGTTCTCAGGGGAACGGCGGAAGCGGAGATTGTCCGCAACGCTGTAAAGCCACCCGCGCGAAGGCCTTCGTCATTTGAATATTTTGCGAGCCCCAAATTACCGCAAACCGATTCGATGGCGCGATCCGCTTCTTCGCGCAGCAGCGTCCGAACGCGCCCGATCTCGTCGTAAATCGTTTCCAGCGGCACGTCTGTAGTCATCACCCGCGGAATGTAATGTTGTAGGGTTGCGCCAAAGACGCCGCTGAATACCGTGATAATGAGCAGCCACATCATCACCCGCGAAAGCGTCCCGCCAAAATGAAATCCGCCGTGAAAAAGAATAAGGGGCAGTGCCAGGAAGCCGAGCCACAGATGCCCGCGCATCCACGCCTGTGCGCGCCCAATTCGCCACGTGGGCACTCGTTTCCGCGCGCCGAGCAGTGCCGCAAAAATCATGAAGGAAAATCCGACGACGCCAAACGCGAGCCCGGCGGCGCTGCCGCCGCGCGCACCTTGCGGCGATGCGGATGAATAGGCGAAGTAGGCCAGCGCAGAAATCGCAAGGATTGCCAGCGATATGAGTGCCCATCCACGTTGCGTTTTGTCGATTCTCATTTCTTTGAGCCCTGCCCGAGCATTTCAGCGAAAAATGTGCGCGGATCGACGCGATGCGCGGCATCGTGCGGGCAAGCGTAAACGCAGCTTGGTTCCTTCAAGTGCGTGCACAGATCGCAGGAAGTCGCTTTCTGCTTGATGGCTGCTTTCTTGCGCCCGGCCCGCTCCGGATCGTCGACCATCACCTCAAACGGATGCAAATTGATATTTCCGTACGGACAATTCTGCGCGCACAGCCCGCACCCGATGCACCAATCCTCAATAATCACCTCGAGTGAATTGCGCCTGCGAATCGATCCAACGGGGCAGCCCACCATGCAGAGCGGATCGCGGCACTGCCGGCAACTAGTGGCGACAAGGTATTGGTCGAAGCGCAAGCCGTCGCGGACCAGTCGTGTGATACCGTCGTGCGCGTCGGCGCAAGCATTCACGCAAGCATCGCAACGCGTGCAATTCTGCAAATCCAAAATCAGCAAGCTCTGCGCTTCCATCAATCCTTGAGAAAGAAATTGGTCGATGGGAACGTTATGAACCATCTGCATGCGCTGTTGATTGGCGGCGCGGCGCTCGGCGGCAACGGTCTCAAGCCCGGTTCGCACGCTCGGAAACCGCTCGACCATGTCGCGGAAATCGTCGCCCGAGATTCGCACAAGTTCGACGTGATCGAGCGCCGTGCAAGTAGCAGTTCGCACACCGCCGCCCAGAAGGCCGATTTCCCCGAAGTAATCTCCGCGCGAAAGATAGGCCAGCACGAGCTCGCCGCCTGGATAATTTTCCGAAACTTTTACAAAACCGATTCGAACGAGGTAGAAACTCCCCGCCGGCGCACCTTGCTGGACGATCGTCTGGCCCGGAGCAAATCGCTGCAACTCCACGCTTTCTTTCAGGTGCGCGATGAATTCCGGCGAAAGGTCTGCGAACATCGGCACGCCGCGAAGGTGGTTTTCGAGCGCCCGCCTTCGATAGGTCTGGTCGAGCTGCGCGCGGAACGTTTTGTTCTTAAGCATGATGTCAAGAACATTGCGCAGCATCTCGAACGCCACCACATCCGACTCGGCGATCACCGTAGCCGAGCGCGGATAAAAATTCATGCACGTCATTTCGCCAAAGAGATCGCCTGGGCCGAGCTCAGCGACGGGATTTCCGTAGGCGAGATCGACGGATGCATCGATGGGAATGGTTCTGTCGCGCGTTTCTTCCGCGCGCTTGTCTTCTTCGCGTGCAACGAGAGTGCTCGTCAGCCGCTTGAAAAAACCCTTTGCCCCACCCTGGGTCTTCACGTGAGCGATAGGCGTGGAAATGGAAACTTTGGCTTGGCCTTCGAGAATGTAGAAAGCCGTGGAACCAAATTCACCTTCGCGACAGATGATTTCGCCTTTGCGAAACCGCCTTTTGACGATCGCCCCGCGATTCAGCTCTAAGAACGTCCCCGAGACGCCCTTGAAAACGGGAATCTGCAGCAGGTCTTCAGCTTCGAATCCTTCCGCGCCGGGGCCGGCCGCAATCGCCGTGCCAACGACGCTTTTGTTGGTAAGCGCTCCCGTAGGGCAAGAGACCATGCACTCGCCGCAAGAGATGCAGGTCGAATCGCCCATCGGAGAATTCAGATCGAAAGCGATTCCCGCGGAATAGCCTTTTCCCATACGGCCGAGCACAAAATTGTTTTTGATTTGATCGCAGCCACGGATGCAGCGGTCGCAGAGGATGCAAGCATCGTGATCCACGGCGATGGCCAGTGAAGAATCATCTTTTCCTCGGCTGACTGTGCGCTTTGCGAACCGCGCCTGCGAAGCGCCGGCCGCTTTCCCAAGCGTCTCCAGTTCGCAGTCGCCCGAATTCTGCTGGCGCGCGCAAGGCGAAGGATGATCGGACATCATCAATTCAAGAACGGTTTTGCGCGCCGCCAAAACTTTCTCTGAATTCGTTGCCACTTTCATGCCAGGCTCGACTGGCCGCACGCACGATGCCGCGAGTACCCGTGCGCCAGTGTCCACGACGCACAGGCGGCAGACTCCGACGGGAGTCTGGTTTTGCAAGTGGCAAAGCGTGGGAATGTTGATGCCGTTCATCCGCGCGGCATCGAAGACGCTCGTGCCCGCGGGCACGCGGACGGGTTGCCCATCAAGCGTGATATCAACAAAGCCCGGAGGTGTGGCCACGGTCGTCATGTTAGGGGCGAATCCCGACGCGCTGGGCTTCGCCAGCCCGCGATGCGGCAGTGAAGCAAATACCGCTCGGACATTGGCTCTTCAAAACGTGCACATCGATTTCAGCGCGAAAATGTTTCAGGACGGATTGAATCGGTGCAGGAACGATCTGGCCGAGGCCGCAGATCGAGGTGAGGCTCATGGCCTGCGAGAGTTCATCCAGCAAGGCGAGGTCAGTTCTATATTGCGATTCAGGAAGTCCGCCTTGGGTCCAGCGAGCGAGCATTTCCGCCATTTTCTGCGAGCCGACGCGGCAAGGAACACACTTGCCGCAGGATTCGTTGCGATAGAAGCGCACGGCGTTGAGCGCCATGTCCAGCATGCAAGTCGTGTCATCACAGACGACGATGGCGCCGGAGCCCAGCATCGAGCCGGCCTCCGCAAGCGCTTTGAAATCCAGGCGCACATCGATCATCGAAGCGGGAAGATAGCCGGACGACGGGCCTGATGGCGCAAAAGCTTTCAACTGACGTCCGCCACGAACGCCCCCGGCATGATCAAAAATCACCTCCCGCATGGGAACACCCATGGCAACTTCAAAAATGCCAGGGCGGGCCACGTGGCCGCTGACGCCAACAAATTTCAAGCCGCGTGAGCCACTCGCGCCTTGCGCCACAAACCAATCAATCCCACGAGCAAGTATTTGCGGAACGTTGATGAACGTTTCGACATTGTTAATGACGGTTGGTTTTTGCCACAGCCCAATCTGGCCGGGAAACGGCGGCTTGTTACGCGGCTCAGCCCGGTGTCCTTCGATCGCTTCGATGAGCGCGCTCTCCTCGCCGCAGATGTAGCCACCGGGGCTGACAAAAACTTCGAGATCGTAATCGAGATCGCTCCCAAGAATTTTCTTCCCCAGAAGCCCAGAGCGATAACACCGCCGAATCTCTTCGCCGAGAATTTCTTCCTCAAGATGATATTCATGGCGAATATAAAGGATGCCGCGCTTCGCACCCGTAACCAGTCCGGCGATGATCATGCCCTCGATCATCAGATGCGGCAGATTAGTCATGATGAAGCGGTCCTTGATCGTGCCTGGCTCGCTTTCATCCGCGTTGCACACGATGTATTTCACCGGTTCTGCCTGTTTGCGGACGAGATCCCATTTCATACTGGTAGGAAATCCGGCGCCGCCCATGCCTTTCAGCTCGGCGGCTTTCAGTTGAGCAAGGACGTTGTCCCAATCTTTGGATTGCACGAGCTTGCGTACGACTCCATATTTCTCGCCTTCTCCATAGGGATCGGCTTTGCAGGCGATGCGCGCCTGTTCCGAGTGCGTCTCATGAATATCCTCGCCGCGCATCGCGCTGCGCGCAATCTCCTCGGCATGCTCAGCCGCGACGTCCGTAAAGATGTGATCGTTGATCGAGACCGCAGGCGCATGATCGCAACGCCCAAGGCAGGAGACGTCGCGAATTTGCACATCTTCGGCGCGCGCATTCGCGAATCGTCGCTCCAGATCGGCGCGCAATTCACAAGCGCCATTCAGGTGGCAGCTCATGTCCGCACACACGCGAATCTCGGCCTTGGGCGGAGGCACCAGGTGAAAATGCGGATAGAAACTCGCCACGCTGTGGACTTGATAGAGCGGCGTCTGGGTGCGTTGTGAAAGGCCCTCAAGCTCCGCTTTTGGCAGGAAGCCGTAGCGAAGCTGGATAGCTCGAAGGTCGTCGAAGATCACGGCGCCCCGTCTCGCGCGAAATGGCGTGCTGAATCCCCTGCATACTACTGTCAGCGAAGTCGCATGTAAATAGCACGCGTTTGGCTTTTCGCGGCGCGGCGCGAAAAAGGCAACGCGGCCCGTTGACTTCCGCTCGCCGCAAACGTTATAAGCAAACAGACTCTCCCACGAACCGAATGCGCAACGCCTCCAACTCCTGTTCGCTCCGCGTCGTCATCTGCGCGTCGTTCATGGCATTTCCGGCGCTGCTTTCGGCTCAGAATGAGCCCATCAAATACATCGGGCCGGGTTCGTGCGCGGCGACGAGTTGTCACGGCAGCGTCAAGCCCATCGCTGGCAGCCGTATTTTGCAAAACGAATACTCGACGTGGATCATCCAGGACAAGCACAGCCGTGCTTACCAGGCGCTGACCGGAGATGTTGGCGAGCGCATGGCGCGGATCTTGAAACTCGGCGCGATGGCGGAAGAGACGCCGAAGTGCTTGGCATGCCACGCTCTGAATCCGCCTCCCGAACAGCGCGGCCGCGCGTTTGAAATTTCCGAAGGGGTTTCCTGCGAAAACTGCCACGGCCCCGCTTCAGGCTGGCTGGGGCCGCATACGACGAGAACGTGGGCGCATGAGAAATCCCTGGCGCTTGGAATGCACGACACAAGAGACGTGATTCACCGCACCGAAAAATGCCTCGAATGCCATCTCGGAACGAAAAACAAATTTGTGGATCACGAGATGATTGCCGCCGGGCATCCGGATCTTTTTTTTGAGCTCGATTCGTTTTCCGCCGTGATGCCGCGGCACTGGAAGTCCCCGCGTGAGTCAGAACCGGGCAAACCGGCTGAGGACGCGGCGTGGGTGGGTGTGCGCGAATGGAGCGCGGGCCAGGCCGTGCAACTGCGCGCGGCGATGGAGCGATTGACCTGGCGTGCGCGGAATGAACGCTTCGACAGAAAGGACGTCTGGCCGGAGTATTCAGAACTTTCCTGCTTTGCCTGTCATCACGCTCTAGGCCCTGCGAAAGACAGTTGGCGCCAGGAGCATGCCTACATCGGCAGGCGTCCCGGTGATCCTGCATGGAATAGCTCGCGCTACGCGGTTTTCCGCTTGCTCGCCAAGCAGATTGACTCCGCCGGTGCGATGGATCTGGACCGTCAACTGCTTGTCGTTTCCGACGAAATGAGCAAACTCAATCCCGACCGCAATGTAGTGGCATCAGCCGCTTCGGCAGCCGCGCCGCTGGCGCAGCGCATCGCGCAGCGTCTTGCAACCATGCAATACGGTCAGGCGGTAGCTCTGCGCATGCTGCAACGCATCTCCGATGACGCGGAAAATATTGCCCTGGCTGATGAGCGCGCCGCCGAACAAGCCGCCATGGCCCTGGATTCGCTCTACATCGCTTATAGCAAGGACGCAAAGCCGGCAAACGCCGCTGAGGTGCGCACCGCCATCAACGGTCTCTTCCAGCAGCTCGAAAATCCATCGTCTTACAACGCCGATCAATTCGCTTCTTCCCTCCGTCAAATCCGTACCATGCTTCATTAATTCTGTGCGTCCACGGTAGAGTAGAGAGCCCTCGAAGTATTCAGAGATACCGATGAACCGATGCGAAACGTGGTTTTGTGGATCGCCGTACTGGCGGTGGATAACGCGGCGAAAACTTTTGCCGTGGATCCTGCAAGGCTCCCACTTGGGCGACCACCTATTGGAACTGGGCGCCGGCCCTGGAGTGGCGACGCAGGAATTGGCTCTGCGGGCCTCGCGCGTGACAAGTCTCGAGTATGACCACCCATTCGCGGCGAAACTTGGCGCCCAACTGAACGGCTCCAATACCGTAGTGATTCGGGGCGATGCGGCAACGCTTCCGTTTGCGGACGCGAGTTTTTCCTCTGCCGTCGCCATCCTGGTGCTTCACCACTTACGCTCCGGCGAATTGCAGGATCGCGCTTTCACGGAAATTTGTCGGGTACTTCGGCCGGGCGGTGTTTTTCTTGCCTTTGAAATTCAGGATAGTTGGCTGCATCGCGTGGGACACATTCGGAGCACGTTTGTCCCTGTGGCCCCGGCGTCCCTGTTTGCTAGATTGATGGCCGCGGGATTTTCCAAGGTGACGGTTGATATACGCAGCGGCGGCTTTCGAGTTCGCACGCTCCGATCCCGGGACGCCTGAGCGCTCCGCTTCCGCGGCGCGTTGACGCCATTCGAACGCCGGCATAGCATTGTTGAATGTTACCCGCGGTGCGCAAGAAATTTCCCTCCGGCCCCTCCGAAGGGCTCAGACGATGGTCGCTCGGGCCGCTAAATAATTCGCCGCTCGAATACTTCACGATGGTCGCCCGTGAATACGGCGACGTCGCCGGCCTGCGCGTGCTGAACTTCAAAACAATTTTCATCAATCATCCCGATTTGATTGAACAAGTGCTGGTCACCAACGCGCGCAAGTATTCGAAGGGCAGAGTGTTGCGGGCAAACCGCCACGTGTTCGGCGAAGGCTTGCTCACCAGCGAGGGCGATTTCTGGCTGCGCCAGCGGCGCCTGGCGCAACCCGCGTTCCACCGCGCGCGAATCGCTTCTTACGCGGCGACGATGGTGGAGTATACCGAGCGATTGTTGGAGAGTTGGCGGAGCGGGCAGGAACGCGACGCCCATCAAGAGATGATGCGCTTGACGCTGCAGATCGTGAGCAAAACGCTGTTCGATGCCGACGTCGAACGCGATGCCCAGGAAGTGGGGAAATCGCTCGAACTGCTTCTGGAAATCGGCGCGAATTTCCGCCGCACCATTTTTGTGCCGCACTGGCTGCCGACGCCCGCAAATTTGCGCATGAAACGCGAGGTGGCACAAATCGAAAAAATTCTTTACCGGATTATTGCGGAACGGCGCGCTTCGGGCCGTGACGTTGGCGATTTACTCTCGATGCTGCTCGCGGCGCTGGACGAAGATGGTTCGAGAATGACGGACCGCCAGCTTCGCGATGAAACCATTACATTATTTTTGGCGGGCCACGAAACAACTGCCAGCACCCTTTCCTGGACGTGGTGGCTGCTCGCACAGAATCCCTCCGTGGAAAAAAAACTGCATGCGGAATTGGACGCCGTCCTCGGCGATCGCGCGCCGGCTCTCGATGATCTTCCGAATCTTGCTTACACGGGACACGTGATCACGGAGGCTCTGCGGCTGTATCCTGCAGCGTGGGGAATGGCGCGGCTGGTCGTCGAAGATCATGAAATTGCAGGCTATCCCGCGACAAAGGGCATGGGCGTGGCCATGGCGCAATGGGTGGTGCATCGCGACCCGCGCTGGTACGACGCGCCGGAAGAATTCCGGCCGGAGCGATGGGAAAATGATTTGATGAAGCGGTTGCCGCGATTTGCGTATTTTCCGTTCGGCGGCGGGCCGCGCCAGTGCATCGGAAACGCGTTTGCCCTGATGGAAGCGACGCTCATTCTGGGGACGATCGCGCGCAAATTTCGCTTGCGGCTGGTGCCGGGTCATCCCGTCGTGCCTCTCGCGTCCATCACGCTGCGGCCACGCCACGGAGTTCGCGTCACGTTGGAGTCACGGAAAACAATTGGAACGGAGAGCGAATTCACCGGACCACAATCCGCCGTTGCGGATTAGTTTTTTCCTGTCAAAAAACTTCAACAAAACTTCGGCGCGAACTCGAATGACTATCTGCTTGTAGCCAGCGGGCCGAGCTCGGAGCGCGTTTGCATCACTCGGAGAATTGAATCGCGCGTGACGATGCCAACAATTTGAGGCGCGCCGTCACTGACACCCGTCACAACGGGCATTTGATTTACATCGGCGCTCAGCAGCCGCTCAAGCAAACGGAGAAGCGGTTCTTCCGGCGACGTCCAAAGGATTTTGTCGCGCGGGATCATGGCGGCTTGCACGGAATTGTGACCCCACTCGTTGCGCGGTATGGAATTGAGGGTGTGAACGTTCATCATCCCGACGAAACGATCGTCGTTGACCACAAGGTGGACGCGGCGGCCAGTACGTAGGACCTCCGCGCTGTATTCTTCGAGCGTGATGTGTCCAGGAATCGTGGGAACTTCCTTGCTCATCACGTCGGCGGCACTCAAGCCGGCGAGCGTTTCCCGGACGGCCACTTGAGCGACGCTCTCCTGCGCGGCGTTAAGAATGAACCAGCCGATGAAGGCGAGCCAGAGCCCCTGTCGAACGACGCCATTGAAGACACCGTAAGCTCCTAAAAGGATCATCGCATAGGCGATTATTTTGCCGCTCGCACCCGCGACGCGAGTCGCTTTCTCGAAATTCTTGTTAACTCCCCAGACCAACGCGCGGAAGATTCTTCCACCGTCCAATGGAAATCCCGGCAGAAGATTGAAGACGGCGAGCGCGAGATTCGTCTGCCAGAGCCAGGTAGCCAGGGCTCCGACCGTCTGGCTGTAAGGAAAAGTGTGAGTCAGACCATAAAAACAGGCGGCGAGAAAACCACTGGCCAGCGGTCCGGCAATGGCGATGTTGAATTCCTGGATGGCCTTGGAAGGATCGCGTTCGATGCGCGCCAGCCCTCCGAATAGAAAAAGGGTGATGGAGACGACGCGAATCTTGTAGTGCTGTGCGACGACGCTGTGCCCAAGTTCGTGGAAGAGAACCGAAGCGAAGAACAGCAGGCTGGTCAGGACGCCCACGCTCCAATGTTGCACGCCCGTCCAGGCAGGATGCTCCTGCTTGAATTGCTCGGCGATCATGTACGTAATGGCCGCAAAAATGAAGACCCAAGTGGAGTGGAGATAGATGGGAATTCCGAGAATTTTGCCGATGCGTAAGCCTAATCCGCGATTCATGAGTGATCTCACAGTTAGCGTAGCACAAGAGTTTGACGTGTGCCTCGACCTACATTGTGTCCCGCAGGACACAAGTCT
>Ga0210406_10000433_pt1 | contig 57181 bp, 42 predicted proteins | sample IncBWC30MmetaG_FD_155454 | JGI IMG/M metagenome (GOLD analysis project Ga0210406, IMG submission 155454) | Forest soil microbial communities from Barre Woods Harvard Forest LTER site, Petersham, Massachusetts, United States - Inc-BW-C-30-M | ecosystem: Environmental > Terrestrial > Soil >...
GATACGGCTGCCGCGGATCATTGGTCACGGACGAGCGATGGATCTCATCTTGAGCGGCCGGTCCGTCGATGCCGCCGAAGCGCTTTCCATGGGGTTGATCAACCGATGCGTACGCGATGGGGAAGCATTGCCGGCGGCGATGACATTGGCGCAGAAGCTCTCGAGCTTTCCCCAGACCGCAATGCGTCAGGATCGGCTTTCTGTGATCGAGCAGTGGGGATTGGATGAAGATGAGGCCGTCGCCAACGAAATTTCCCACGGGCTGATCACCATTGCCTCCGGCGAAACCGCGTCCGGCGCGCAAGTATTCGGAAGCGGCGCCGGACGCCATGGCAAAGCCGTGCGTTGATAGTCCCCCTTTTGCTGGATACCCTTGGGGTGATCTCAATGTTCTATTTCGCGTATTTCTTTCAAGTGTTTTGATGCGTTTGTCGTGCCGTGAAGCGATGCAAGCGCGCACCATATGCCACCAATTCCTTGGTGAGCTTACCATTGTCCCCCATGGGAACGGCTCGCGATCCGGCCACCAGGGCTGCAAAAGCGAATTTGATCGCACGGAGCGCGGCGCCCGAACGCGTCCCGCTGGAATCCGGCTCTCGCGAGGGTGTTGGCACGGGCTCGAGCGTCGACGATGCCGATTGCGCCGGCCTGCCCGGCTGGTTTCGGGACGAAAAATAAATCTCCGGGTGCGTCAACCCCAGGAGGCCTATGGCGATGTTTTGATATTCAGTCATGGCATTGGCCTTTAAGTTGCTTTCCGGTTGAACAAGCACAGCTTGTGACAGGCCGACCTTTCGAACAAATGCAGTGACTGAACGAGCGTTAAGAGAAGCTTAACGATGGACTTCGCGAGAGGGGGAAATCATGACTACGCCGCTGCATTCGACGTTGAAGCGCGCCCTGACCATTGATGGCCGCGACTACGTGGTGACGCTTACGGAGGCGACTTTAAAACTCACGCTCAAAGGCAAACGAAACGGCGTGGAATTGGCGTGGGCGCAGCTGGTGAGCGGCGAGGCTGCGCTGGCAGTGGCCCTGCAAGCGTCGGTGGGCACGTTCGCCGCCCAAGAAGAAAAACCGCCCATCAAGAAGCGCCCGACCGCAAAACCCCCAACCGCGAAGGTGCCGGCTGCGAAGCGCGTCCCCCGGCGGCGCTGATTTGAAGCTCATACCTTGGCATCGAGTCCCAACGTCTCCAATACACGCTGAGTATCCATGAGCGTTCCGATTATTCTTCTGATCGGTAGCGGTGCCAGCCTCAGGAGGGTCGGGGTCATACGAATGCCCTCCAATATCGCGCGCTGCGGCTCTTTGAACACGTCCACGATCTCGACCTCGTGGCGCCCCGCCAGGTGCGTTTTGCACAGCGCATCTAGATTGGCGATGGCCTGAGAGGAGTTCATCGTGTCGTCGGCGACGTACAAACGAAACTTGAAGACCGAGCGTCGAGTCATGTGGCGCTCACTTGTGCTTCTTCGGCGCGTCACCGCCGCGCAACTCACGCATGCGCTCACTGCCATGGAGAATGACGGCCTCGCGGCTGGCCGTCGTGCGCGCCAAGAGGCTCTTTTCCAATTGCTTCGCGATCAGTTCCGTTTGAACGGCCTTCAGCCGCACCTCCAGTTCTGCCTTCTGTGCGTCGAGAGTAACGAGTTTGACTTTTCCGGCGACCTCGGCGACCTCAGCCGCTACGCGCTCAGCGCTTTCCTTCTGCCAGCGCATGGTGCCCATCAAAACCTCACCGCCGGCCGTGAAGATGTCGGCCAAGGTCACGCCGGCATTACTGAGGATCAACTCACGCACCTGATTCGAGTGCGCGGTGCCTCGCGACTTGATGATGGACATGCCGCGATTGCGCTCACCCGCCTGAACGACGTAACTCAGATGAATCCATGTGTCCGCCAATGTAGAAATATGAAGCGGTGTATCGGTTTTCGAATCCTGGGAGATTTCGTTGAGAAGACTGGTACAGACCATCGTGATGCGATCGGCCTTTGACCAGTCGATCAACCGTTGGCCCACACCATGCGCCGCCAAATCCGTACCGGAATTTGCCAGCGCGGACACCGGATCGATCACCAAGCAACGAGCCCGGTGCGCCGCGGCAATCGCCTTGATTCGCACCAGACTCATCTCGGCGCTGCCGACGATGGTGCGGGCCGACACCATTCGCAACAGACCGCTCTTTAAATAACGATCCAGCCGGACTCCCACGGAAGCCAGATTGCGAATGACCTCAGTGCCATCCGAATCAAAACTCACGAACAGGGTACGTTCGCCTCGACGGCATGCCGCCTCTGCGAATGCACCACTCAGCGTGGTCTTTGCCGTACCGGGGAAACCCGTGATCAAAACGCAGGCGGCGCGGTAGTAGCCGCCTCCCAGCATGGTGTCCAGTCGTTTGATGCCGCTCGTCACACGTTCGTTCGTTACTTTCACATCGGCGCGGCCCAAGGTGCGCACGATTGCCACGTCAAACCCACGGTCACCGATCACGAACGGTGACTCATTTTCGTCAAAACTCGAGCCGCGATATTTCTGTACGCGCATGTTGCGTTGCGATACCCCCGCAACAACGCTGTGATTGAGAATCACCGAGCAATCCACCATGAATTGCATGAAGCCGTACGGCTGTTGGGTGATGGAATTCGGTTCGTCCACCGTGGCTTTCAGTGTAAAGATGCAGGTCAATCCACGGTCCACCAGCCATTCATGAAGTCGGTAGACTTCTCGCCTTCTCGCGGCGAGATCGGGAAGGAAAGCCAGGACGATGTCCAGCGCGTCAAACACGATCCGCCGGGCTTTCATCTGAGTCGCTTGCAGGCCGAGCCCGGCCAGCATTCCGCAAAGATCGAAATCTCCCGTTTGCACATGTTCGAAATTCGGCTGGGCATCGATGAAGAGCAATTTTTTTCGCTGCAGCTGAGCGAGTTTCCAGTCGAAACTCTGCGCATTGGCCATGATGCGTTCCGAGGTCTCCTCAAACGCGACAAAAATTCCCGGCTCGCCGTAGTTGCGCGCACCGTTGATCAGGTACTGCAGTGCGAATACGGTCTTGCCCGATCCCGGACCTCCCACAAGGAGCGCTGTGCGCCCACGCGGGAGTCCGCCGCCCGTGATTTCGTCGAAGCCGGCAATACCGCTCGGTGCCTTCCTCAAAGCCGCCGGCAGTGGCAAGTGATCGAGTTTCATCCTGTCCTTTCCTTAGGAGCGATGGGCGAGAAGTCCCTAGCCGACACAGATCGGGAACTGTAGCGCCCCCCGGATGCAGGAATAATAGGCTTATCGACGATGATCGTATGTACGGTTGCCCACAGAGTTGCGTCGCAAAAGTAATCACGTTTGCAGCCGGCTCGCGCCGGCAGGTGCCTACATCGAGCCCTCGCTAACTTCGGCTTCTGCTACATTCCTTCCGCATGAATGACGCATCGGTACCGCAAGACCCCCGCCGCGAGCTGCAAACCCTGCTGGCTTCGCGCCTGGCTCTCATCGTGGTGCAGTCCCGCGAAGAGTCACGGGTGCTGACGCTGGTCCGGGAAGTTAGTCTCAAAGTGCGCCAAGGGCGCGGTTGGGGGGTATTTCAGTGGACGGTCACCGAAGGTTTGCAACGCCTCGACATCGATCTCGGCGGTCCGCAACGTACTCTCGCCGATCCAGAGCAGCTCTTGAAGCATTTGCGGGCCACGCCGATGCCGGGAATCTATGTACTGCTCGATTTTCATCCCTACCTCAAAGACCCGGTGAACGTGCGGCTGCTGAAGGACATTGCCCAGGGCTACGAACGCGTGGCACGTACGGTCGTTTTGATGAGTTATGAGGTGACACTGCCTGAGGAACTCGAGCATCTCGCGGCCCGTCTTCATCTGGCGCTGCCCACGGCCAACGAGCGGCTGATGATCATCACACGCGTCGCCAAGGAGTGGAACGCCACGAATCCGGACAAGCCCTTGCATCTGGATCGCGACGTGCTGGCGAAGCTCGTGGACAATCTCAACGGTCTCACGGCGTCCGACGCCGAGCGCCTGGTGCGGCACGCGATATTCGATCATGGCGCGCTCAGCATGTCCGACATTCCGGAAGTGCTGGCCGCTAAATACGAGTTGCTCAATCGTAGCGGCACGTTGTCGTACGAGCCTGCAACCGCCAAGTTCACCGATGTCGGCGGGATGCAGAATCTTCGGCACTGGCTGACCAGCCGCAAGCCGGCCTTCGACGGTTCCGCGCCGGAGCTGGATCCACCGAAAGGCGTGCTGCTGCTCGGCGTGCAGGGCTGCGGGAAAAGTTTGGCGGCGCGCGCCGCGGCGGGGATCTTCGGGGTACCGCTGGTGCGGCTGGATTTCGGCGCGCTCTACACCAAATGGCAGGGCGAGGCCGAGAAAAACCTGCGCGAGTCGCTGCAATCGGCCGAGGGACTCTCGCCGTGCGTGCTGTGGGTTGATGAGATCGAGAAGGCGCTGGCGGAGGGTGATGGGGACAACGGGGTCTCGCGGCGGGTACTCGCAACCTTTCTGACCTGGCTCGCCGAGCAACGCTCACGCATCTTTGTCGTCGCCACGGCGAATGACATTACTTCATTGCCGCCGGAGTTGGTCCGCAAGGGTCGTTTCGATGAGATCTTCTTCGTCGATCTGCCGGGCCAAGACGCGCGTGCGGACATCATCGCCATTCACGCGCGCAAGCGCGGCCTCACTTTGAATCCTGCGGAGCTGGCCGCCCTGGCGAGTCGCTGCGCGGGCTTCTCAGGCGCCGAGATTGAACAGGCCATCGTCGCCGCGCTCTACAGCGCACACTCGACCAAGCAACTCGTCAGCGCCGCGCTGATCGCACACGAAATGCAGACGACGCGGCCGCTCGCCGTCGTGATGGCCGAAAAGGTCGCTGCGCTGCGCGTCTGGGCGGCCGGCCGAACGGTCTCAGCCGACTGACGCCGGCGGCAGAGAACTCCCGTATCCGCGCAGCGGGCCGGCACAAGGCGTGCGCGTTGCGCCCATATGGGTGACAATGTGCGACACATAGAAGAGTTGGGGGAGTTCCATTGACTCACGCTGCCATCGTCGGCTGGGGCAAATGCCTGCCGCCGTCCATTTTGACCAATCAAGACCTGGCCACGTTCCTGCCAACGGACGATAACTGGATCACGACGCGGACCGGCATGAAGGAGAGGCGCATCTCCCACGTCCCGGGAATGGAACTCGCCATTACGGCGGCGCGCCGCGCCATCGCCTGCGCAGGCATGTCGGGCGAGGACATCGAGTTGGTGATCTATGGCAGCTGCAGCAACGACGAGACGGTGCCGAACAGCGCCTCCGGTGTGCAGCAGCGCATCGGCGCGACCCAGGCGGCGGCGTTCGACGTCAATACCGCCTGCACCAGCTTCATGTACGGCCTGTCGATCGGGTCATCGATGATCAAGAGCGGCATTGTCAAGAACGCGCTGGTGATCGGCGTGGAACTGATCTCCCAATACATGGATTGGGACAATCGCAATGTCGCCGTGCTGTTCGGCGACGGCGCGGCAGCCATGGTGCTGAAGGAATCGCAACAGGAGACCGGCGTCATCGCTGAGAAGCTGCAGTGCTACGCCGACGCCCGGCAAATCCTGCGCGTGCGCGGCATGGGCACCATGTATGCCAATCTGGGGGTGCAGTTCGGACAGACCAGCTGGGACTTCGACGGCCAGGAGATCTTTCGCAAGGCCGTACAGGGCATGAGCGAGGCCAGTCTCGATGTCATGCGCCGCGCCGATGTCACCATGGATGACATCGGCCTGGTGGTACCGCATCAGGCGAACCTGCGCATCATCGACGCTGTCGCCAAGCGCGCGGGTGCCGGCGCCGACAAGGTGTTTCTCACGGTGCAGAAGTACGGCAACATGAGTTCGGCGACGGCGCCGGTCGCGCTCGTGGAGGCGGTGGAGGAAGGCCGCGTGGCGCCCGGCAGCCTGGTGCTGATGCCGGCATTCGGAGGCGGCCTGACACTGTCCGCGCATCTGATTCGCTGGGGTGATCGCCTGACGCCATTGCAACCTTGCGATGCCGAATTGGCGCCTTCTCCCAAGACCGCTCTTGAAATCGTGAACGAGATCCGCGCACAAAAGAAACTGGGCGAGGCGGAAGCAAGCCGCTTCAAAACCTTGAGCTTCGCGGAAAATCGCGCCGACTAAGCCGCGCCAATGACGGCCGCTTTTAGCGCGGCGCGGTGCGCCGCCGCGAACTCAAATACCCGCGCGCGCGTTGTGCGGTTTAAGTCAGAATGGCTGCCATGAATGATACGAATCCCAAACCCGGGACGACACTCTCGGGCGACGATATCCACGCCTGCCTGCGGGTGCTGCGTGCAATCGAGGCTGACCGATCGCACCTCGCGGGCCTTGCGTTGGAGCAGCGGCGGGAACTGCTGATGCTCGCAGGCCTCGTGACAAAGCCCGAGCGGCATGACGTCACCCGGATGGCAAAGGCGTTTCGGCGCGCCAAACGCGCGATCACGAAGGAGCAAGACCGGCACATCATTGAGCGCGCCGGGCTGCGCATCCAGCGTCGCTCCAAAATATATGCGCCGCTCTGGCTCGAGCGCCCGAAACCCGACGTGGCTCAGGATCGCCCCGAGTTTCATCAGGAGCGGAATTGTTACATCTGCAAAAAACCCTTCGCAAAAATGCATCGCTACTACGACTCAATGTGCGAGGCGTGCGGCGACTATAACTATGCCAAGCGCGAACAGAACGCGGATCTCAACGGTCACTATGCCCTCATCACCGGCGCTCGCGTCAAGATCGGTTTCCAGGCATGCCTCAAACTCCTGCGGGCCGGCGCGCACGTCATTGTGACCACCCGCTTTCCCGTCGACGCGGTCGACAGGTATTCGAAAGAACCGGACTACGCACACTTTCGCGAGCGCCTGCAAATCCACGGCCTCGACCTGCGGCATACCCCGAGCGTCGAGCTATTCAGTCAATTTCTGCTCGAGCGGCTGCCCCGCCTCGACCATATTTTGAACAACGCCTGCCAAACCGTGCGTCGGCCGGCAGGTTTCTTCCGGCACCTTCTTGCCCGGGAAACCGAATCCTTGGGCAATCTTCCCGAAGCCTTACAAGCTCCGCTGGCGAATCACAACGAATTGCGGCGAGCCATCGAAGGATCGCGGGCGCGCGGCAACGGCACAGCCCTGGCCGCGACCGCGCAGCGGCACGGTGAAGGGCTATTGCACAGCGCAGCGCTTTCACAACGCCGTTTTCTCGATGAGGACTATCATGGCGGCGAAGCAATATTCCCCGCGGATCGATACGACGAGGATTTGCAGCAAGTGGATCTACGCGAGATCAATAGCTGGCGATTGCGCATGCACGAGATTGAGACGCCGGAACTTCTCGAGGTGCAGCTGGTGAATGCCATCGCGCCGTATATTCTCAACGCGCGCCTCAAGCCGCTGATGCTGCGCACGGCTGAGCGTCACAAGCATGTCGTCAACGTCAGTGCAGTGGAGGGACAGTTCTACCGCACCACCAAGACCGACAAGCACCCGCACACCAACATGGCGAAGGCGGCGCTCAATATGATGACGCGGACCAGTGCACCGGACTTCGTCAAGGACGGAATTCACATGAACGCCGTCGATACCGGATGGGTGACCGACGAGGACCCGGCATCGCACGCGACTCGCAAGGCGGACTTAGGGTTCTCGCCGCCTCTGGACATCATTGACGGCGCCGCCCGCATTGTCGATCCGATATTCGCAGGCAGTCTGACGGGTGAACATGTGTGGGGACAGTTTCTCAAGGACTATAAGCCGGCGCCTTGGTAGTCAGCGAGGGTCCAAACTCGTTGCCGCCCGTTCGGCACACGTATGTGCGCTCCCGCACATTGGAATGCAACGCACCATTCCGAATGCATGGAATTGAGACTTTAAGGCTGGGATTGACGGTGCAAGCGCGCATACTGTTCCCACATATTGCCATTGAAAAGTCAAATTGCATGAGTCTCGAATTGGCGGCGCCGCCCGCCCGTATTCTGATCGTAGATGATCACAGTATCGTGCGCGATGGATTGGCCGTGCTTATCGAGCGCGAGCCCGGCATGAAAGTCGTGGGATTTGCCGGAAGCGGTGAGGAAGCCGTGACGGTGACGCGGCGGCTGAAGCCCGACCTGATCATCATGGATCTCATGTTGCCGGCCCTCAACGGTATCGACGCGACGCAGCGCATCATCAGTGATTTTCCTCGGATCCGGATCATTGCGCTCTCTGCATGCCACACGAATGAACAGGTGTGCCGCGTGCTGCGCGCGGGCGCGCTTGGCTTTGTGCTGAAAACAGCAGCAGCCACGGAGCTGTTACGGGCTGTACAGGTGGTGAGCGCCGGCAAACAATACATCAGCCCTGCGATCACCGCGTCGTTTGCCGACGGCGCGCTCAGCATGCCCATCCCCAAAAGCCCGTTTGAGCGCCTGAGCAGCCGCGAACGCAAGGTGGTGCAGCTCATTGTTGCCGGATCCACGAGTTCAGACATTGCGCTGCATCTGTCATTGTCCCGCAAAACCGTCGACACCTACCGCGGGCGAATCATGGTGAAGCTGGGTGTGCCCAATCGGTCGGCCCTGATTCGATTTGCCTTGGAATACGAACTGCCGCCCGTGTGACAGCTTCCACAGATTCACGCCGCAGTGCCCGTCACGCCGCCCGCCGAAGGCGATGTGTATTGTTTTGCCCTACATCGCTCCTGGTCTCCTCTGGTTAAGCTGCCACCGACGAGTACCAAAAGGAGTAGGTAATGGACGAGCCAGTAGGTCTTCGCGCCGAACGCCGGCGGGAAGAACATTGGATCGATACGCTGCGGGTCGCGGAAAACGACCTGGACTTCAGCCCCGAATGCGGCAATGCGCAGCAATTGGTGGATTCCTCACTTGGATTCGAACTGGAACTCGCCGAGGCATTGCGACTGCGCATGCTGCGCGTCGACTTTCAGCCGCAGTTCGACCTTGGCAGCGGCCTGGGTTGCGGCGTCGAGGCGCTTGCACGGTGGGTTCGATCAACAGGCGAGGTCATCGCGCCTTCGGTCTTCATTCGCATCGCAGAACGGGCCGATTTGATTCACACCCTCGGCGCGTGGGTACTCCATTCCGCATGCACGACGGCATCCGCGTGGTGCAGCCGCGCCGCGCAGCCGACGACCTTGTCGGTCAACGTATCCGCGCTTCAAATTGATGAGGCGTTCTTTGGCGTCATTGAGCGAACGCTCGAGCAAACCGGCTTCCCCGCAAAACAGCTCGAACTGGAAATCACCGAAAGTGCTCTCATTGCCAATCTGCCCCTCAGCATCGAGCATCTCAAAGCGTGGAAGCAACTTGGTGTTCGGATTGCAATGGATGATTTCGGAACCGGCCATTCGAGCTTGAGTTCTCTCTCCAGACTGCCCGTGGATCGGCTGAAGCTGGACCGATCCCTCGTGCACCGGATGACGCTGGACAGAAAAGGCGCTGCGATCATGCGATTGGTCGTCTCACTGGGGGCGGAACTGGATATGGAAGTCATTGCGGAGGGCGTGGAGACCGAAGAGCAGCTGCAGATGTTGACGGATCTGGGCTGCCCACGGGCTCAGGGCTACTTGCTGGGGCGCCCAATGGCGGCGGAACTAGTCCAGGCGGCGCTCGCCAAAACGTGGGGCAACCGCGCCATGCCGCTCCACGCTCGCGTTGGCTGTGCAGTCAGAGAATCGCAGCGTATTGATCGCAGTGCCGCATCGTCAAAAAGGTCCACTATGAACTCTTACGAGGCCACCCACGCAACGATCGGGCATCTACGCCGATCTTGACCCCTACCCAAGGAGCCGCCAAGTCGTCGGCCGAAGCATGTCAATGCCAGACCTTCAATCAGTTCTATACGTTGACGATGACGCGGATATTTGCACCGTCGTGCAAGCGACGCTTCGCTTGGTTCCGGGTCTAAATGTGCAAACCGCCGACTGCGGCGAACGTGCGATCGATCTTGCCTACGAGCTCCGGCCGGATCTCGTGCTGATGGATGTGATGATGCCCGGTCTCGACGGTCCCTCTACCTTTGAGCGAATGCGCGAGAGCACGTTGCTTGCGCATATTCCAGTCATCTTCATGACCGCCAAAGTCCTGCCGGCAGAGATTTCTCAACTTCTTCAACTGGGCGCGATGGGTGTCATTGTCAAACCATTCGATCCTCTGAAGCTTTACGGTGAGTTGTTTGCTCTTTGGAACAAGGAAGACGCCGCGCGCCAAAGCTCAATCGTGTGCAGCGGACCGGCCAAAGCGCAGGCACAGGTAGATTCATTGACCATCAATTTCCTTCAGCGTGCGTGGGCCGATGTCATCAATATAGCGAAAATGATCGAGCGCGCGAAAAATGGGGACCGATCGGTATTCAAGGAAATAGAGCGCGTCTCCCATTCCCTCCATGGTGCCGGAGCCATGTTCGGTTTTCCCAAGATAAGCGACCTGGGTGGAACGATAGCGCGCATGGTCGAGGGACTCGTGGCAAGCGCCGAAGCACCCGGCTGCGCACGCCAACCGGCGGTGCTGCAACAATTGTTGGAATTCAGCAAACAACTCGCACAAGAGGTGGAAGCTGCCTGGCAAACAGCGCCCCAGAGCGCCGCAATGTTTCAAGGTCCCATCGGAGCGAGATAGGACAAAATCGTGGTCGCGACTTGCGCGGCGGACACCCGGGACTTTATCAGCACCGCGGCCACTTTCCGGTGTATGTCGTGTGGCACGTCGGCGGCGGAGAGAATTATGATCGGCACCGAATGCCCGGCATATTCCGCAATAAGATCCACCAATGTAATTCCGTCTCCGTCCGGCAGCGACGGGTCCAAAATGACCAACCCAAATTCTTCTTCGCGAAGCAGCCGTTCCGCGTCCCGCAGCGTATGCGCCGGAACGATCTCAACCCTGTCGGAGAGGGCAGCACGAGTAACGCTGATCAAATCTTCGTCGCCTTCCACATACAACAGTCTCGGCAGGATGGCGCTCGAACCTGCCTCAGTTGCACTGGCAAAGTTAAGGAGCACTTTGTAGGCCGCAGTCTCGGATAGACGGGTGGTCCGAGGCACCGCGGGCGCTGCGTCCATTCGCGGCAGCTCGATGTAAAAGACACTTCCCTGATCGACTATGGAGTCGAATCCAATGCTCCCGCCCATCGCCTCCATGAGTTTGCGCGCAATGCTGAGTCCGAGGCCGGTTCCCTCGAAGCGGCGTGTCGCAGAAGCATCGGCTTGCGCGAATTTAGCGAAAATATGGGCTTTGAATGCTTCCGGAATCCCGGTACCTGAATCCTCCACCTCAACGCGCATCGTCGTCGAACCGGGTCGGACGCGAATCCGCACCTCCGCGCCCGGCAGGGAAAACTTGGCAGCGTTCGACAAAAGATTGGCGACGACCTGCATGAGCCGATCAGGGTCGGCCATCACCCGATCATCAGCGCACACCGGCTCGAGCACAAAACGGACCCCGCATTTCTCCGCGAGGCCCGCATTGCCTTCAACGGATTGCTGAAGTAGTTCAGCCAACGGCACGATGCTCATCTTGAGCGCTAATTTTCCCGACTCAATCGTGCCGATATCCAGGATATCGTTGATGATTCGGACCAATCGCCCGCTGTTCTTATATGCGATGGCCACCATCGCGGCCGCCTTTTTCGGGAGTACGCCCATTGCGCCGGACTGAAGGAGCCCTAAAGAGCCGCGGATCGAAGTCAGGGGTGTCCGAAGCTCGTGGCTGACGGTCGATACAAATTCGTTTCTAATGCGGTCTATTTCGAGGCGCGGTGAAACATCCAGGATCGAACTGAGAACGAACTCCCCTTCCGACGTACGTAGAGGGTTGAGCCCGATTTCTATCGGCACTTCAGAGCCATCCTTTCGCAGGCCGTAAAGGTCCCCCGCGCGCGCCATCGGGGCGTCAAATGATCCCTTACGAAAGTCCGGGATATTTGCGCGGAATCGCTCCGGCACCAGCATCTCGATTGGCCGGCCCAATAACTCCGAACGCGGGTAACCGAAGAGTTTTTCGATTTGTGCATTGACCAGCACGATGGACCCGCTGACATCCATCAATAGCATCCCCGTCGGCGCCGCTTCGATCGCCAAGCGGAACTGCTCATCGGCGTGCTTGCGTTCGCGTACACCGACCTCGCGCTCCACGTCCAATCTTGCGTTTTCCATCGCCGAGGGGCCCGGAAGGCGCAAAGCGCTGGGAAAGTACCTGATGAGGAGGATCGCAGTGGAGACCGACGCCAATGCGGTGATCAGTTTCATGCCGCCGGAAATCCAATACGTCGGGTACCAGATCGTCAAAATCTCGATTGCGTGCGTAAAACCGCAGGCGATGATGAAGATTGCGAAGCACAGAAATATCCATTTGTGCCGCAGATCAATGCGCCTGTGGACGAAATAAAGCAGCGTTCCGGAAATTGAAAGATACGCCAGAGAGATGAATCCGTCGGAGATGACATGGAGCGCGAGTATGCCGGGCTGCCACTGATAGCACATGCCGTGGGGCATGAATCCGTCCGGGGAAAGGAAACGTCCTACTAGAGAGTCGATCATCTCATACCGTCCTGATGCGATGCCGCAATGGATTGCCTTGAGTTGCGAGGATGCAGGGTACGCTCCTTCCAGCGCATCGAAGCTCGAATAGCAGCGTCGTTTGGTGCGTGCTGTTCTTTATGACATGTTTTTTTGGCTAAGCGCGTCAGTGAACGGTACGCGGCGGCATGAACGAGTATATTGCGTGCCTTCGTGCATCGTTGAGCTGCCTCTAATGACAACAAAGGTCTTGCTCGTTGATGATGATGAGATCGTTCTCGACTACTTGAGCCTGTTCGTAGCCGCTGCAGGCTACGACGTGGTCAAGGCGACGAGCGGCGAGGCCGCCCTGGCTTCCATGCAACAAGACTTTGCTCAGATCGTCATACTGGATATCAGCATGCCGGGCATGGACGGACTTGCGCTGTGCCGCGCCATTCGACGCCAGACCTATTCCGGGTATGTGTACATCGTACTGCACACCTCAAAAGACACGGATGAAGACATCCTCGAAGGCCTGGACGCCGGCGCGGACGACTACCTTTGCAAAGGGACGTCAAAAGCTCAGATTATTAGGCGGCTGAATACCGCGCAACGCATCCTTTCATATGAGCGCGCTCTGAAAAGTTCGCTCGAACAGACGCACCGCACGGCGACGGCCGATGCTCGCCCTGCCGCGCATAGTTGACGAGTTGAGCCACAAGCACGGCCCGCCTCTAAGCAGCCGGTCCTGACAGTCGACCAGGCAGCGCCTTCGCTGCGAGCTGGGGCTCCCAGCCGCGTGACGCACCTCGCAGTTTCACGCCGCCACTTCGGACATCTCATTTGTTTGAGCGATGTGTCGAGTTTTGCCCTACATCATCACTATTTTCCCCTCGCTAAGCTGTCTGCTCATCGTCGACTGTCGTCGTGACCATAGGTAGCAAATCAATGAAAACCGTCTTATTGATCGATGATGATAACGTCTTCTTGCTCTCCACAGGCGTGCGCCTCAAGAGCATGGGATACACCGTTTGTACGGCGAAGGATGCGGCGAGCGCTGTTTCCGTCGCCCGGAAAACCAGTCCTGACGTCATCGTACTGGATGTGTCACTGCCGGCTGGAGACGGTTTCTTGGTTGCCGAGCGTCTTCAGAAGCTCATCTCATCTGCGGTGACGCCGATTATCTTTGTCACCGCGAGTGAAAAACCTGGGCTCCGTGAGCGCGCGATGAAACTAGGCGCCGTGGCTTTCATGGCGAAACCTTTCGCCGCCACAACATTGGCCGACGCCATCGAAACAGCGCTGTCGCCGGCGGATAGCTGGCAGCCCCAGGCCAACGAAGCATAGCCGTCACGCCGCAGCACGCCCCGCAGGCTCAACAATTTCGGACAACGTATGCAAGCACGAGAGAATTTCAGCATTCTTTTGGTCGATGACGACCTCATGGTGGTTCGCGTCCTGAACCGCATCTTGATCGATTTCTCGCCGCTGCGATTTGCATCTTCCGGCCGCGCGGCGCTGAAGCTGGCGCGTGAATCAACGCCGGACTTGGTGCTGTTGGATGTGGACATGCCGGAATATAGCGGCTTCGAAGTATGCAAGGCATTCAAGAGCGATCGGGCGCTCGCGGAAGTGCCGATCATTTTTATCACCAGCCACGAAAGTGCGCAGCTGGAGGCTAAAGGGCTCGAGCTCGGCGCAGCGGATTTTATAAGCAAACCGCCTCACGGGCCTCTCGTGCTGGCGCGGGTGCGCACCTATCAGCGCCTAAAGACGCTTTCCGAAACCGTGCGCAGCGCCGTAAAGATGGATTTCCTAACGGGCGCCACCACCCGCCGGCAGCTCGAGAAGGCCCTGACGCAGGAATGGCTGCGCGCACAGCGCTCCACCGCACCGCTGGCATTCCTGATTGCGGACATCGAAGGTTTCACCGCCTACAACGCCGAATTTGGCGAAGAAAAGGGGGATGCCTGCCTGAAATCCGTTGCCGATGTTTTGCGTTCTGCCGCGCAGCGGCCCACCGATGTATTAGGCCGGTATGCCGGCGGGAAATTTGCGGTGCTCCTGCCCAACACGGACGCTCGGGGCGCAAGCACCGTCGCGCAACGCGCAATCGATGCGGTTGACGACTTGCAGATTTTGCACAGCGCCTCGGACGGTCAAGCCCGGGTCAAATTGTCCGTAGGCTGCGGCTGCCGCGACCATGCGCGCTCGACAGCCTGGAAAGACGCTACCGGCGCGGTGCCGAATGATCTGATCTCGGCCGCGGAGAAGGCGCTCAGGGGTGCGCGGCGTGCTGATGACGGGCAGGCCAGGGTGATCGACATTGCCGACCTCATCAGCCCCCAAGTCGCGTCCTCCCAGAACTGATCATCTCCACTCGAGCACCACCGGCATTCTATGACACGAATCTCCCTCACATCCCGCGCGCCCATCCCATCGAAGCTACAAGCTCGCAAGCTCGCGGAGGAGTCTGCGTTCAGGTCCGGAGCTCTGCAAAGCGCGATCTTCAACAGCACCAATTTCTCCAAAATTGCGACCGACGCAAAGGGCGTGATTCAGATCTTCAATGTCGGCGCCGAACGCATGCTCGGCTACACGGCTGAGGAAGTATTGAACAAGATCACGCCGGCCGATATCTCCGATTCCCAGGAAATCATAGCGCGTGCGCAAGCGCTTAGCGTCGAACTCGGCACGTCGATCGCGCCCGGGTTCGACGCGCTGGTCTTCAAGGCGTCCCGCGGCATCGAGGATATCTATGAGCTGACCTATATCCGCAAGGACGGCAGTCGCCTGCCCGCGGTCGTCTCGGTGACTGCACTGCGCGACGCGGAGGACGCCATCATCGGCTACCTGTTGATCGGCACCGACAACACGGCCCGCAAGCGCGCCGAAGAGGCGCTGCTCAAGGCCGGGGCCCTGCAACGCGCGATATTCAACAGCGCCAATTTCTCGAGTATTGCCACCGACGCCAAGGGCGTCATTCAGATCTTCAACGTCGGCGCCGAACGTATGCTCGGCTACACCGCTGAGGAGGTGGTGAATAAGATCACCCCGGCGGACATCTCCGATTCCCAGGAAATCATATCGCGCGCGGAAGCGCTGACCGCCGAACTCGACACGTCGATTGCACCCGGGTTCGAGGCGCTGGTCTTCAAGGCCTCCCGAGGCATCGAGGATATCTATGAGCTGACCTATATCCGCAAGGACGGCAGCCGCTTCCCTGCCGTCGTCTCGGTGACGGCACTGCGCGATGCGGAAGGATCGATCATCGGCTACCTGCTGATCGGCACCGACAACACAGCCCGCAAGCTCGCCGAAGATGCGCTGCTCAAGGCAGGGGCCCTGCAACGCGCGATATTCAACAGCGCCAATTTCTCGAGTATTGCCACCGACGCCAAGGGCGTGATTCAGATCTTCAATGTCGGCGCCGAACGCATGCTCGGCTACACGGCTGAGGAGGTGGTAAACAAGATTACCCCGGCGGACATCTCCGATTCCCAGGAAATCATAGCGCGTGCGCAAGCGCTGACCGTCGAACTCCAAACCTCGATTGCGCCCGGGTTCGAGGCGCTGGTCTTCAAGGCTTCCCGCGGCATCGAGGATATCTATGAGCTGACCTATATCCGCAAGGACGGCAGCCGCTTGCCCGCGGTCGTCTCGGTGACTGCACTGCGCGATGCGGAGGGCGCGATCATCGGCTACCTGTTGATCGGCACCGACAACACGGCCCGCAAGCGCGCCGAAGACGCGCTGCTCAAGGCAGGGGCCCTGCAACGCGCGATATTCAACAGCGCCAATTTCTCGAGTATTGCCACCGACGCCAAGGGCGTCATTCAGATCTTCAATGTCGGCGCCGAACGCATGCTCGGCTACACGGCCGAGGAGGTGGTGAATAAAATCACCCCGGCCGATATCTCCGATTCCCAGGAAATCATATCGCGCGCGGAAGCGCTGACCGCCGAACTCGGCACGTCGATCGCGCCCGGGTTCGAGGCGCTGGTCTTCAAGGCGTCCCGAGGCATCGAGGATATCTACGAGTTGACCTATATCCGCAATAACGGCAGCCGCTTCCCTGCCGTCGTCTCGGTCACGGCATTGCGCGACGTGGAAGGTGCGATCATCGGCTACCTGCTGATCGGCACCGATAACACCGCCCGCAAGCAGATCGAGGCGGAACAGGCGCAGCTCGCGCAACGGCTTCGCGACCACCAGTTCTACACCCGGTCGCTGTTCGAATCGAACGTCGACGCATTGATGACCACCGACGCACCCGGCATCATCACCGACGTCAATAAGCAAATGGAGGCCCTCACCGGCTGCACACGCGATGAGCTGATCGGCGCGCCGTTCAAAACCTTTTTCACCGAACCTGAGCGAGCTGAAGCGGGCATAAAGCTGGCGCTGAGCAAAAGAAAAGTTACTGATTACGAGCTGACCGCGCGCAACCGGGACGGCAAAGAGACCGTCGTGTCGTATAACGCGACCACCTTGTACGATCGCGACCGCAGACTCCAGGGCGTGTTCGCTGCGGTGCGTGAAATTACCGAGCGTAAGCAGTACGAGCGATCGCTGCGCGAGGCGACGTATAGAGCGGAGCATGCGAACACGGCGAAGAGTGAGTTTCTGGCTAATATGAGCCACGAAATCCGCACCCCGTTGAATGCCGTCATCGGTCTTGGGTATCTGCTCGAGCACACGACGCTGAGCGAAGACCAACGTCAGCTTTTGACCAAGATCCAATTCGGCGGCCGGGCTCTGCTGGGCGTCATCAACAATGTGCTGGATCTGTCAAAGATCGAGGCCGGCGAGATGTCCCTCGAGGACGAGCCCTTTGATCTGCCGGAGCTCGTACGGGACCTCGGCCAGATGCTGGGGCCCCAGGCGGCCGCAAAGGGTATCGAGCTGCTCGTTCAGGCGGCGGCCGCGTTACCGCGCATGGTCAAGGGTGATGCATCGCGTCTGCGCCAGATCCTCACCAATTTGGTCGGGAATTCAATCAAGTTCACCGAGACCGGTCATGTTGAGTTGCAGGTATTCTGCACGGAGGTAAGTTCAGATCGACTCCGTCTGCGCTGCACCGTGCAGGATACTGGCATTGGTATTGAACCTGCGGCGCTCGAGCGTCTGTTCACACCGTTCACGCAGGCCGATGCGTCCACCACTCGCCGCTTTGGCGGTACCGGGCTGGGATTGTCCATTGCGCGCCGGTTTATCGAACTGATGGGGGGTGAAATCGGCGTCACCAGCAGCGTCGGAGTGGGCAGCACCTTCTGGATCGAGATACCCCTTCGAATCGCCCATGACATCGATGACGCACTCGGCGCCCGCGGTTTGAGAATCCTCATTGCCGACTCGAGCGGTGATGCGCCCGAGCGCTTGGTCGCCATGGCACGGGCCCTCGGCTGGAGTCCCCAAGTTGCCGAAACCGGAGAGCAACTGCTTGGAATCATGCGCAACACGCCCGCAAATGCATGGCCCGACGTGCTGATTCTGGAATTGCATCTGCATGACATGGATGCACACCAACTGATTGCACGTCTTGAAAAGGAATGCCATCAGGCTGAGTTGCCGCCGGTGATAGTCGTTGCCGACCTTGCTCAATCCTACATGGATCACGAGCAGCTCATGCGCACCACGGATGTACTACTGACTCGGCCGTTGACCAGTTCCGCGCTGTTCAATTCGGTCAACGCGACGGTTTCAAAGCGGCCCGACAGTCTTGAACGCGTTTTGCAATCCACGAATTTCGACGAGCTGCATGCCCAATGGCTGGCCGGTGTTCGCGTTCTGGTGGTCGATGACAGCGACATCAATTTGGAGGTTGCCCAGCGCATTCTCGAAAAACAGGGCGCAACCGTTACAACCTGCTCGGACGGCTTGGCGGCGTTGGAACACGTGCGCATCCATCATCAGCGACTCGACATCGTGCTCATGGATGTGCAGATGCCCACTCTTGATGGAAACGAAGCCACACGGCGCATCAGGGCCGACCTGCGACTGAAGGCGCTTCCAATCGTTGCGTTGACGGCCGGCGCGCTGGTTGCAGAGCGGCAGCGCGCGATCGAGGCCGGAATGAATGACTTCATCAGCAAGCCGTTTGATCCCCAGGCACTCATCCGAAAGGTGCGGCGGCTGGTGGAAGAGGCGCGAGGCGAACCCATACCGATGGTCATCCTCGACGCAAAACTCGCCCTCGGCTCCCGTGACAGGCCCAAGCTGATGCCATCTATCGATGCCGGCATTGTCCAGCAGATGTTTGGAGATGACCTGACCCTGTTCAAGTCTCTTCTGATTCGCCTGCTGCAGGAATATACGGATCTCGCGGTACCGGCTTGCGTTGCTGCCGATGATCAGACCCTGCGCGCGCAGCTGACCGGGCGCGTGCATAAGCTGAAGGGTAGCGCGGGAATGATCGGCGCGACCGAAATCATGCGGCTGGCGGGTGCGTCTGAGAAGGCGCTGAGTCAAGGGCGGTCAGTTGACGCCGTAGAGCGGCTGTTGCGGCAACTTGCGTCGGCCCTTATCACCCTGGATGAAGAGGCCCGGCCCTACTTTAAACAGCAAGCAGAATGGGAAGCGCGAGCCGGCACCGAGACGGTTTTCCACCCGGATGCCGACGCGGCACAGCTCAACGAGCTTTGCGCGCTGTTTGAAAGCCAGGATCTCGCGGCCCTGGACAAATTCGAAATATTATCGCCGTCGCTGGGCGAAGTACTTGGTGCCCTGCGCTTTGATCGCCTTCGCGACGCCGTTGAAAATCTCGATTTCCAGCAAGGCGCCCGGCTTCTGCGCGAGGCTCGGTTGATGGGGCCACCGATTCCAATGCCGTTCCGCGTGCGAGCCGCCATATAAGATTGTTCGTTTCAATACCGCGTGCGGCCGGGCAATTTTGGAGTTAGGAGAATTACAAACCGCAAGATAGTAAGAGTCGAGCGACATCGCGCGTCCGTGGAGCAGCGAAACGGGTCGCACCCTATCGCCCGGAAAAGGTCCTGGGACGCCGCGCCGGCCGCTCGCTCACCGTTTGCCGTCATTTGGATGTTTGCCGCAATCGTGCTCTGCCTGCTAATTCTGGCCAATTTCAGCTTTGGGGTGCTGTCGTCGGTGCGAGCGTACGTCGGCGGCGAGAGTCGGTGGTCGAAAGCCCAGAAAGACGCCGTCTTCCACCTGCAAAAGTACGCCGCCACCCGCGATCCGGACGAATTGCAGCGATTTCGCGAAAACATCGTCGTTCCGTTGGGAGACCATGCGGCACGAATCGAGATGAACAGAACTCACCCCGATATTCAGAAAGTGCGTCAGGGATTCATCCGCGGCGGCAATCATGTCGATGACGTCGACGGCATGTTTGATCTATACCGTCGGTTTGCCTGGGTCAGTTTTATGCGGCGGGCAATTCAGGCCTGGGAGGCGGCAGATCACCACATGATCCAACTCGATGAGGCCGGGAGCTCATTGCAGCGTGAGATCGAGTCTCCATCGCCGAGCGGGCAGGCGATTCTGGCCACTTTGGCTGAAGTGTCCTCGGTCAACGAAAAACTCACTCCCATCGAAAACCAATTCGTCGACGCCTTGAGCGAGGCATCGCGTGCCGCCTACCTATTGCTCCGGGCGATCTTGTTTGCCGCAACCCCCGGGCTGCTGATTCTGGGAACCGTGTTGTCACTGCGCATACTTCAACAGAGAAAGCGCGAGGATGACCGCGTCCATCACATCGCCTTCCATGATGATCTTACCGCACTGCCGAATCGATTGATGTTGACCGAGTGCTTGGATCAAGCTCTGGGCCGCCACCGCCGGGCAGGGATGACGTTGGCGATTCTGCATATGAACCTTGACCGCTTCAAGGTCATCAACGACTCGCTCGGACACGAGGCTGCAGATATTCTTCTGTGCCTGGTTGCCGATCGATTGCGTGTCCAGTTGCGGGAAGGCGATTGCTTGGCGCGGGTGGGGGGAGATGAGTTCGTCGTTCTGATGGAAAACTACGACAATTCCAGTGGTGTCTCCGCCTGCGCTCAACGCCTGGTCGAGCAATTGGGAGCTCCCTATCTGCTCGGCAAAAAGGATTGTCACATCACGGTGAGCATCGGCATCAGCACCTTCCCGGTGGATGGCAGCGATTCGCAATCCCTCCTCAAGGCTGCCGACGTGGCGATGTATCGGGCCAAGGAAACGGGGCGAAACAACTATCAGTATTACCTGCCCTCGATGAACATCCACACCTTGGAACGACTGGAACTGGAGTCGGACCTGCGCCGCGCCTTGGAACGAGGTGAATTCTTTCTTCATTATCAGCCAAAGGTAGAAGTCGCCAGCGGTTTGATAACCGGGGTCGAGGCGCTATTGCGCTGGAGGCATCCGATCCGAGGTCTAGTCCCGCCTCTGGACTTCATTCCCCTTGCGGAAGAGACCGGCCTGATCGTACCTATCGGCGAATGGGTGCTCGCGACTGCGTGCGCCCGGACCAAGGCTTGGCAGGGTCGCGGGCTGCCAAAGCTGAGCGTTGCGGTCAACCTGTCGGCGCGCCAGTTTGCGGATACCATGCTCCTGGCGAAATTGACGCGGATCATTCACGCGAGCGGACTCGATCCCGCGCTTCTGGAGTTGGAAATTACCGAAAGCGTGGTCATGTCGAACGGGGAAAGCGCGGTGGGCGTACTCGAAAAGTTGAAATCGATAGGCGTTCAAATCGCCATCGACGACTTCGGAACGGGCTATTCATCGCTCGCCTATCTGAAGCGCTTCCCGATCGATATCCTCAAAGTCGATCGCTCATTCATCCGCGATATCCCTGCCGACTCCGGCGATATGAAAATTACGCGTGCCATCATTGCCATGGCACATGGCTTGAGGCTCAAGGTGGTGGCGGAAGGTGTGGAAACCCCGGAGCAGCTGAAATTTCTCGGGAGCCAATCATGCGATGCGGTCCAAGGGTATTTCCTATACCGGCCGCTCCGGGAGGAGGAATTGGCGGATGTTCTTAAACGCAACCGGCAAGGCCGCGCGGCTGCTTGGGCGATTCCCGCCTGATCCACCGAGGAACGGCGCATGCCGCCCGCGAGGCTGATGGACTATAGGTCGGCACGTTGGTAGTCCGCCCCAGTCACCGTGCTATTGCGCTTTTGCGGCGACGCAATCGCAGCGAAATGTGCGCGCAGCATGGCGCGCGGCAGAATTCCCATCACGACGAATCCCATGGCCACGCCAAAGCGCTTGAGGAGTTTGAGGTGCGGGAATGTAATTGCCGATGCCACCCCGCAGAAAACCAGACTGAAAACCCTATCCGTCTTGATTGGATGCACGTCGGGGTGAATGCGGCGGGACAATAAGCGCAATTTGGTGTGGCCCGGGCAATAGCGCGAACGATCCGCCGAAAAATGAAAATCGAATTGATTTCCGAATGCGTGCTGGGAGTCTTCGCGCTTGATGTCGCGCATGAACATGTGGTGCAACTGCGCGAGAGATTTTATGCCGCTCTCGCCGCCGCCATTGTCGCCATGAAGGCGGTAGTATCCCAAGACTTCCGGAATCGACACGACGCTTCCCGCAACCCCCGCCAATCCCGTCGTGTAGCCGTCGGCAGCGCGTCGATATAATTCTTCATCCATGATCGGCATGATGTCATCAAGGAAGGTCTTTCGAAACGCATTGCCGCTGGCCGGCGGGCTCACATAGTAGCCGTAGTTGGCAATTTGCTTGCGCGTTGCCATGGCGGAAAAATCGTAGCTGGGCAGCAGGAGGCCAATCGGCTGTAGATCGCGATCGGTCAGGCCAAGGTAGAACTGCACTTTCACCGCGTCATTGTCCTGGAATGCGACAACAACTTTACTGACGGCGTCCCGCACGAGGACGTCGTCGGAATCAAGAAACAGCACGAACTCGCCGCGCGCGGCCAGCCATCCGGCATTGTAAGCCGCCCCTTGTCCCGCGTTGCTCTGGAAAATCGTGCGAATCTTGTGGGCGTAGCCGGCGATGATTTCCCGCGAGCCGTCGCTCGAGCCGTCATCCACCACAATCACTTCCAGCGGAGCATAGGATTGGTCGAGCGCGCTGTCGATTGCCGCCGCCAGGAATTTTTCATAGTTGTAATTTACGATTACAACCGTCACCAGGGGTCCGCGTTCATGCATCGCGCAAATTCTCGATGGGCTTGGACTGGTTGATCTTGATGCTCAGTGGGGCAGCAAGCACGTCTATGATAAACAGCATAACCGCGTTTTGCGGGTCAGCGCCAGCGAATTGCCCCCGCCCTTTATTTCACGTCGCGCTATTGCGCGCAGGCCACTCAGTGCTCGAGCGCGTTCCCAGCTTGTAAGGATTACAAAATCCGGCGCGCTGAGTCGAGCCAATGTCCTACGCGATCAGTCTCGACTTCCCCTATCCAAGTTCGCGCCGAGGCCGCATTCTGGGCCTCAATCAGCCATGGAGATCTGCCAATGAAGAATGATACGCAAATTCAACAAGAAGTTATCGCTGAGCTCGATCGTGATGAAAATGTTCCCGCCGGCGCAATTGGTGTCGAGGTGCATCACGGCGTCGTGAAGCTCGCCGGCCGCATCAATGACCCCACTACAACGAAGAGCGCCGAGCTGGATGCGGGCCGCGTCGACGGCGTCACCAAGATTGTCTTGGACATGGGCGTCGAGAAGCGCTGAACCTGCAAGCTGCTCTCCATCGGTGGCATAATGGCTGCGGGAATTTCGCCGTCCAGGATCATTGGAGATCGTCGATGAACGAAGAAGCGCTGAACCTGAGCATCCGCAAGTTCCTCAAAATCGTCGGCATCAATTCGCAGCGCGAGATTGAGCATGCGGTGGCCAAGGCGCTCGCCGCCGGCAGCATCACCGGCACGCCATCATTTCCCGCCAAGATGAGGCTGGAAATAGCCGGGCTCAACGTGAACGTTGAATTCAGCGGCGACATCGACCTAAAGTGAACGATCTAAAGTGAACTGAGCTTCTTCGAGCGCATCGCTGCGATCATCTTCGTCCATTCCTTGCCCACGCCGGAACATTTCTCTTGCGTATAGAAAGATTCGTGTTGTGAGACCTCCCGTTTCATCGTGTCCCACCCGTCCTGCACATAGGCGGACAGGTCGGGCCCGATGTTGGATGCCCGCATGACTTTCTCGAGCATGGACTTGGCGATCTCCTCGGCGCTTTGGTCAGCCCTGGCGAGAAACCCCTTCTTGACGCAAAGATCGTACTGCGAGGCCGTGCCGCCATAAAAGATCCCAAATTGCCGCGCCTGCCCTTGCTGGGTACTCAGTGCGGCGGATGCCGGAACCTCATCTGCGTGAGCGGCGGCGCCGAGCGACGCGATGAGTGCTAAAGCCAACCAAGTCTGATTCATTCTTACCCCCGACATTTCGTTTTCCCCGTGACCCACAGCTCCCGCAGGCGCAGCCATTATGCGCCCGATGCCGCTTGGGTGCCGTGGGCCATGTGCAGCGCCGCACGGGCTGTCCGCTTTTTCCGACAAAACCTCGGCGGGCATCGCGCTCAGCGGGGGCTTGCGCCTGACAGACCCGTGAGCGTCGATGCGACACGATGATTTAACTTGTCGTTCGGGGGTGAGAGGAGAGAAATTGCGCGCCATTCAATGCACGTCTGCGGCTTTTATTTCTGCGCTGTTGCTTGCCTGCGGCGGGGGCGGAGGCGGCGACATGTCCTCCTCCGCGCGGGGCGCGGTACGGGGACAGCTGCTGCAGAGTCCGCCTGAACTTCTGTCCACGGTGACGGCCTCTGCTCTTCTGCTCACGCTCAACGCCGCGAGCAATCAGCAATTGTTCGGGCTGAGCGGCGCACCGGTGTGCGACGTGCTCATGTATCGCGTCGAGTACACCACGGTTGGCGGCGCCAATGAACCCACGACTGCATCGGCCGCGTTGATGGTGCCGACCGGCCTGGGTTCGACGTGCACGGGCAAACGCCCCATCCTTTTATACGCGCACGGCACGACCACGGACCGCGTGTTCAACATGACGGATACGAGCAATGCGGAGGCGCTGTTCTTGACGGCGCTTTTTGCGTCGAAGGGATACATCGTGGTGGCTCCCAACTATGCGGGATACGACACGTCGACGCTGCCCTACCATCCCTACTTGATTGCCGACCAACAATCGAAGGACATGATCGATGCGCTGACCGCAGCGCGCACCGCCCTGCCCTTCGCCTCGGCGACTTTGACCAAGGACAGCGGTCAATTGTTCATCACGGGTTACTCTCAAGGCGGTTACGTGGCGATGGCAACTCACCGCGCCATGCAGGCAGCCGGCATGAACGTCACCGCATCCGCGCCCATGTCGGGACCCTATGCCCTGGCGGCATTCGTCGACGCCGTCTTTTACGGCGAGGTCAACGGCGATGGTCCTATATCCGCCACGCTGTTGCTCACGGCATATCAAAAGGCGTACGGCAATATCTACGCCGATCCAGCGGATGTGTTCGCACCTCAATACGCGGCCGGGATCGACACCTTGCTGCCGAGTACGACGCCAAGGAGTCAGCTGTATGCGCAGGGCAAGCTCCCCGAATTTGCGCTTTTTGGCCCGACGCCGCCCGCTCCGCAGTTCGCAAACATTACCCCGCCCACGACACCGGCGAATTTGGCGACTGTATTCGCGCTCGGCTTTGGCGCCGGCAATCTGCTTCAGAACGGTTACCGCCTGAACTACCTTGAAGACGCACAGGCGCACCCCGACGGTGGCTTTCCAACGGTGACCACGGGTGTTACCGCTGCGGCTCCCGCGCTGCCGTGGCGACAGGCGCTGCAGATGAATGATTTGCGCGATTGGATTCCGACCGCGCCGGTCCTGCTGTGCGGCGGCGATGTCGACCCGCTGGTGTTCTGGTTCAACACCCAGCTGATGCAGAATTATTGGGCCTCACACGCACCCGCATCCGCCTCGATCAGTGTGCTGGATCTCGAGTCCGCCGTTTCGCCCAATGATCCTTACGGCAGTCTAAAAAACGGTTTTGAGGCGGCAAAAGCACTGGTCGCCGCAAATGCTGTGGCCCAAGGCGCAACCGACGGTGGTGCTCTGGCCGTCGACGAGGCCTACCATGCGCAACTCGTGGCGCCATTCTGCTTCACGGCCGTCAAAGCATTTTTCGCGACTCAATAGTCGACGTCTTCCGCTAGATCAGCTCTGCTTCAGATGAACGGAGCCATCCCCCGTGCGGATGGTGAGCGTTTGGCCGCCGCCGTTCATTTTGCCGCGAACGTGCGATTTGCTGATGACGCCTTCCACCGCGATCGGTATGTCCGAGCTGATGTGTCCATCGTGAGTGCTGGCGTCGATGTCGGCCGACAGATCGCCCGGCAGCGCGACTTCGATGCCGCCGTCGCCCGAACTGATGCTCCAGACTGAATCCAACTTGGAGCCGTGAAGGGCGATGACATCCATCCTGCCGTCGCCGCTCTTGGCTCTCAAGACGTCAAATCGCCCGGTGAGTCGAATGTGGCCATCGCCCGAGACGGCGTCGCATTTGCCGTCGAGATCGCCGGCATCAATGGCGCCATCGCCGGTGTGCAGGCGGACAGCGCCGACCAGAGAATTCACGGTGACGCTGCCGTCGCCGGTGCGCAGATCGACGGTACCGATGAGGCCGTCGGCCTTGACGGCTCCGTCACCCGATTCGACCCGCAGATCCGCCTGCTTCGGCATGCGAACCTCGATATGCAATCTTCTGACCGGGCCGAGGGAAAACTGCCACTTGCTGACCACCCGTGCGGTGAGCTCGATTTCATCGCCCTGCTGACGCGATTCGATATGCAGCGTCTTGTCCAGTTCATAGCCCCGGTATTCGACACGAAATTCAACCTGCTTGGCATCGCCCGTGGTCACCGTGACGCTGCCGTCATTGGTGTTGACGTGCACGTTGGCGCGATTCGCGACGCTGAAGGATTTGACGTAGTCCTCGGCATGCACCGTGGCGGCCAACGGGCCCGCCGCGAGCAGCGCGATGCAGATGCCTGTCCAGGGATGGAGGAGAATTCGCCGGTGGTATGGAGGAGTCATGGCCCAAGGTCTCCCATGTCGTTGATTTTAGAATTCGCGGTGCTGTGTCGCAACGATTTTCCGTTCACATCGATTCGTAGACGTACAACCCCGCCGGACGCTAAAAGTTGCACTGTCGTGAGGTCATTGCGCAGCGGTGTCGGATTGATCGCGGCAGATCGGTTGAGTGAGCGGCGCGACATGCGCGTAGGCGCCCGATCCGGCGCCGGCGATTTCGTAGCAGTTCGCATCGACCCACACGATCCAATCGCCGTTGGCGGTCTTGTATCTCTCACCCGCGTGGTGCTGGGCGCCCGGTCGCCAATGATCTTCCTCCGGTCCGCCCGAGACCGACTGATTGGATGCAGGCTTATGGTTGCGAATCTCGAATGCCTGCAACGCGCGCCGCGCTTCCGCAGCCCAGTCCACACCAGAGCCCTCGCCCTTGGTTGCTCCAGGCGCAGCCGCGACGGGAAACGACGGCGCGTCGAACGCCGGAGGGGCCACCGCGATGGTCATACCACCCCCTCGGCGTGGCAGGTTGGCCACCACGCGGACCTTGGGCGGATCTACAGGCGCGATATATAGCAATTGAACGGAATTCTCGGTCGAAGCGCCAAGCCTTCCGGGCCGCCACGCCATCATCAGGGCCGCGATCAAACCGGCGTGCACCGCCAACACCACAGCCGCCGTGAGATATCGTGCAGCTCGGCGCGGGTTTTCCTCGATCGACAATTCTTGCTCCGGTGGCGGACAGGGCCCTTAAATGGAGGGACCTTGAACACAGGATATGGTTCCTAGGGACATTTCACTTCAACTATCGCGAGGCCATTGGGAGGCAGGCTGACCGCTGCATGCTCATTCCTGATCGCCAAATCTTCCGCGGCCGGCAGAGCGGACGCGCTGATCAACGCATTCAGTTGTGCGGACGTCGGGTATCGCGGCGAGCCCATGCGTGCATATTCGCCGCCGGCATCACCGTGCTCTGCATCGAGTCGAAGCACCCGAGCGGATACTGCCTCATGCGGCAGGCGCAAGGAAATGGTGGTCGGCACGCCGCTCTCCCCCGGAGACACATAATTCCACAGTGCGATCACGACCGTACCGTCTGTTCGCCGGGTCACGAGCGCATGGTCCGAGTCCGCATCCAAGCGCTCCGCGCCGAGCTGATGCAGCATCTTGAAGGCATTGAACACCGGTTTTGGAATGCCGCCGGCGGCGATGAGTCCAAACCCACCGTAGAAGGGCCGCCGCACCACCCCTTGTTCTTCGAATACGTCCGAAAACGTCCAGTAGGACATCATGTCCGTCAGCCCATCGCAACGGCGCAGCGTGTCGGCAAGCCATGGACCCATGAAAGCTGCGTCGGTGATTTTTGGTTCATTGAAATAGGTGGCGTTATATTCGCTCCAAATGATGGGAAGTTCGGGCCGGGCTGACGCATTCACTTCGTCGCGAACCTTTTTGGCCGCGCGACATACCATTTCGTTGCGGGGAATCTTCTCACGCGTCGCAAAGACATCTTTGGCGGTGTCGTTGGCGTACACGTGTGTCGAGACAAAATCGAGCGGCACACCGCGGTCGGCGGCATGGCGGATGAATGCTCCGACCCACGCTGCTTGCGCCGTGGACGGGCCGCCAACCCGCAGTCTGGCATTGACGCTTTTGAGCGCTTTTGCGGTGTGATCGTACAAAGTAAAGTACGTGGTCTGCGCCGGAGTACCCGCCCAAAAATCAAGATTGGGTTCGTTCCAGACCTCGAAGTACCACTGCGCGACTTCATCGATTCCATAGCGCTCGATCACATGCGCTGCGAAGGCCGATATCATTGCGTCCCACTTTACGTAGTCTCGTGGTGGCGCGACGATGGGGTGGTATTTGAAACTGTGCACCGCTTCACGCGAAGCGAGCTTTCGCGGCATGAACGACAACTCGACGAACGGTCGCACGCCGTTTTCCAAGAGTCCATCGTAAATCTGATCGACGTAAGAAAAGTTGTATATCGCTGTCCCGTGCTTGTCTTCATCGTACACACCGACCTCGTCATGCAAGATGGCGTGAAAGCGCACGAAATTGAAGTCCGTGGCTTGCTTGACTGCGCGAAGATCCCGGCGATAGCTGTCCCGCAGCGTGAGAATCGCCCGACCGGAGCCGAACATTTGTTCCCAATAGTGAGGGAAGCTGTGATGCGGGGCCGAGGGATCGATGATGACCTCCTCGTCGCCCCACGCGGCCAAGGGAGTGAGGCAAATGAGCATGAAGACGAAGACGATTTTCACGAAAGAACCTCTGTTGGACACTCACGGGGAACGGCGGCGCCGTCGGTGCGTCAGCACACATAGCGGAAATCGCACCATACTAATCTCTCCGCGGTGTGGACACAGCAGCATAAAAGGCGCTAGCATCCCCGAAGTTGGGCGGCAATCAGAAAGCAATTAGAAAGCAATTAGATCGCAAGGGACGGGAAGTTCGCCAGGGAAGGTGGGGGATTTGTGGTATTCAAAGCGGCGCGTTTACTTCAGCGGCGTGGGCGACAGGAATGTCGGCGGCGAAGCTTTGGCGTGCCGTCGATGGCACCGGCATCGCGAACGACGCCCGCGCATAAATCATCAATATCGCCTCGCGCGGACTTAAGTCCACCGCGAAATCACCAGTCGCTCCTGTCTTACCTTAAGAACCCTGCGTTTTGCCGCTCAACGGCATTTGAAATGAAAGGTGCAGCTTGAGTTAGGAATATTACAAATCGCGCAGTTCAGACGCGGCAACGGGGGAGATTATGAAAACGAGGCCGAGTTACAGAAGAAATATACTTGCAGCAGCCATCGCTGCGACGCTTGCCGGCACTGCCGGGATACCCCGCATGAGCTGGGCACAGACGGCTGAAGCGACGCTGCGCGGCAAGACTGCCGCCAACGCCGAAGTGGTCGCGAAGAACATCGCGACCGGTGTCACGCGCCGGACCAAGGCCGCGGAGGACGGCAGCTACGTCATGCCGGGCTTGCAGCCAGGCACCTATCAAGTCAATGCCGGGCCCGGGACCCAAACCACGGTCACCCTCACCGTCGCCTCCACCGCCACGGTCGATCTTGGCACCGGCGAAGGTGCAGCGGCCTCTCCCGGAGCAGAGCTGACCGAACTGACGGTCAAGTCCAAGCGGATTTATGAAACCCGCACGTCCGAAGTCGGCACCACAGTGTCGTTGCAGCAGATCGAAACGGTGCCGCAAATCACGCGCAACTTCCTGGAGTTCGCCGATACCGTGCCCGGTATCGTGTTCAGCGTCAATGATCGTGGGGACACTTCCCTGCAAAGCGGCGGCCAGAATGCAAATTCCGTCAACGTGTACATCGACGGCGTTGGGCAGAAAGACTACGTGAAAGAAGGCGGGGTCAGCGGTCAGTTCGCCACTCAGGGCAACCCTTTCCCGCAATTGGCCATCGGTGAATACAAGGTCATCACCTCCAACTACAAGGCTGAATTCGATCAGGTGTCGAGCGCCCTGGTGACCGCCGGAACCAAATCAGGCACCAATGAATTTCACGGTGAGTTCTTTGGTCAGTACGAGAGCGACAGATTTCGCGCCGAAACACCCGCTGAGGTAGCCGATGCCCGGAAAGTGCCTTCCCAGGACAAGGAATTCGGCGCCTCCTTGGGCGGCCCGATCATCAAAGATATGCTGCACTTCTTCCTTGCCTACGAAGGCAAGCGCTTCACCACACCCATCACGGTGACGCCGGGGGTTCCTATCCTCAACGGTGTGCCCGTCCAAACCTACTTGCCGGCAAGCGTCAACGCGCAATTCGGGCCAAGCGCTTTGCCTTTCAACGAAGATCTATATTTCGGCAAGCTGGACTGGGAGCCTTCCGACTATGACCGCATCGAGTTCAGCGCCAAGGTGCGCACCGAGACCCAAACGGAGAACATCGGCATAGGGCAGGCGGCCTCGGCGGGCATTACCGACAAGAATAACGACGTACGCTACGCTCTGCGCTGGGCTCATAGCGCCGATCGTTGGTTGAATGAGTTGCTGTTCACGCACGAGGATGCCTTCAACCAACCGGCAGCGACAAATCTCGGCAACGGTTCCCAGTACATCGTCGTGGCGAACAACCAGCAACTCGTACTGGCGGCGGGTGCCGCCGATCCGCGATCCACGCAAAACAAGGGCCAGCGCGGCCCCGGGATACAAGACGACTTCACCTTAAGCGAATTGCATTGGTTGGGCGATCACACCGTCAAGATGGGAGCCAAGTTCAAGAGAATCGACCTCACGGCTGCGGATGCAGAAAATATCAATCCGCAATTTTTCTACAATGTAACGCCTGCCGGCACGGATACGGTGCCCTATAAAGCGTTATTCACGGATCCGGTTCCTGGGTTGAGCCCGACCGCAAAATCGAGAGATGACCAGTTCGGCGTGTACCTGCAGGATGACTGGGTACAGAACGAGCATCTGACCTGGAACATCGGCGTTCGCTGGGATTACGAAAAGAATCTGGGTTATTTGGACTATGTCACGCCTGCCAACGTGGTAGCCGCCTATAACGCGCAAGACCCGAAAGCACCCGCCGGGCAAACCTACGCGCAAACCTTGGCGAATGGCGGCGTCAACATCAACGACTACATCAGTACCGGACATAACCGCAAGGCATACACCGGCGAAATTCAACCCCGGCTGGGATTTTCCTGGGATTTGAACGCCGACCAGAAGCACGTGGTATTCGGCGGCTACGGGCGCTCGTATGATCGCGATTTGTATGATTACTTGCAGGTCGAAGTAACCAAGGCGGCCCTGCCCGAGTACACAGTGTTCTTCCCGAACGCTGCCGGAACGGCAGGCAATCAGGGCTGCGTTGGAACCCCCTGCGTGGCCTTTGATCCGAAATACCTGAACGGCTTATCGAACTTGCAGGGTCTGGTTGCGTCGAACACTGCCGGAGCGGAAATCGACGCCTTGAATAATAATTTGAAAGTGCCGTACTCCGATCAGTTCAGCATCGGCATACGCAATCAGATCGGCGACTGGATCACCAGCGCGACCGTGGCCCGGATTGTGAGCAAGGATGGCTTCGTGTTTACGCTGGGCAACCGCTATCCGAACGGCGCGTTTTTCATGAACGGCGGCCAGCCATGGGGCAACGGCGTGCCGGGCTTCGGCTCGCTCATCATCGGCAACAACGGCATCGAGACCAAGACCACGCAATTGCTGCTATCGGCGGAAAAGCCGTTTACCCAGGAATCCCACTGGGGTGCAACGATTGCTTATACGTACACCGATTCCTCGGACAACCGTGATACCACGCAGCACTATGCATTTGACGAAAAGACCATCACTCAGTATCCCTTCATCAACTCGAACGCTGCCGCAAGACACCGCCTCGTGAGCACCGGCTCGTACGGGGCGCCCTGGGGCTTTCTGGTCGCCGCGAAGTTGACCCTGGCCTCGCCCGTTCCCGTCAATGACCTTGCCTGTTACGGTGTGACCTATGCCACGGGCAGCAACTGCACGCCCATCGCTGCGACGCCGAAGAACTTTTTCGGCTATCACACGGTCGATCTGCAAATCACCAAGAACTTCGACATAGCCAATTTTGCGACGGTGTATTTACGAGTGGACGGATTGAACGTTTTCAACTTTCACAACTATTCGGACACGCTCAACAATTGGGGTAAGAACGGCCAGGCAAACCCCGATCCGGTGGTCTACAACTATGCGGGCAACATCAACGGCGTACCGCGCTCGCTCAAGCTGAGCTTCGGTGCGAAGTTTTGATGCGGGATGGCTGACCGACACGTCCGGGATATCGTCATCGTCGGGGGCGGTACGGCGGGCTGGATGGCCGCCGCCGCCCTCGCGAAAGTGTTGGGCCCGCAGCTATCCATTCGATTGGTGGAATCCGAGGCGATCGGCACCGTGGGTGTCGGTGAGGCCACGGTGCCTCACCTCAAGCTGTTCAATCAAATTCTCGAAATCGACGAGATCGAGTTCGTCAAGCAGACGCAGGGAACCTTTAAACTCGGCATCGAGTTCGTGGACTGGGGTCGCATGGGCGACCGCTACATTCACGGCTTCGGCAGCATCGGCCATGACTATGGGCTGCTGCCCTTCCATCAATACTGGCTCAAAATGTTTCGCGCCGGCAAAGCCGCCGATATCGGTGCGTACTCGCTGAATACGGTGGCCGCGCCGCGCGGAAGGTTCATGTCTTCGGCCAGCGATGTTCCGGCGAACTCGCCGCTGGCGAATATTGCCTACGCCTATCACTTCGACGCCGGACGGTACGCCCATTTTTTGCGCCGCTACGCCGAGGCGCGGGGCGTCAAGCGCATCGAGGGTCGCGTGGTCGACGTGAGATTGCGCCCTGAGAATGGCTTCATTGCCGGCGTGACACTGGAGCGGGGCGAGAAGCTCGAAGGTGATTTATTCGTCGACTGCTCGGGTTTTCGCGGGCTGTTGATCGAGGAGGCGCTGCACACCGGCTATGAGGACTGGACGCACTGGCTGCCTTGCGATCGAGCGATGGCGGTACCCTGCGAAAACGTTGGCCCACCCACGCCGTTCACGCGCTCCACGGCGCGTGCCGCGGGATGGCAGTGGCGAATTCCCCTGCAGCATCGGACCGGAAACGGCTATGTCTATTCGAGCGCCCACATCAGCGATGACGAGGCGGCGGCCACGCTCATGGCCAACCTCGATGGCCGGGCATTGAGCGAGCCGCGCAAGCTGCAATTCACCACCGGCATGCGCAAAAAATTCTGGAGCCGGAATTGCGTCGCCATCGGTCTTGCCTCCGGATTCATGGAACCATTGGAGTCGACCAGCATCTACTTGATCCAGTCCGGAATTGCGAGGCTCATCAATCTCATGCCGGACCGGGATTTCAGCCCGGTGCTGATCGACCGTTATAATGCCCAGGCGGCGTTCGAATTCGAACGGATCCGGGACTTCCTGATCCTTCACTACTGGGCAACGGAGCGGCGCGACACCCCTTTTTGGAGATATTGCGGCGGAATGAGCATCCCCGAACCCCTGGCGGAAACTGTACGCCTGTTCAAGGACAGCGGCCGTTTCTTCCGCAATGCAGAGGAAATGTTTGCGATCACCAGTTGGGTTCAGGTGATGTTGGGTCAGCATATTGTGCCGCAGCATTATCATCCGGCGGTCGACCTGGTCCCCGATCAAGAAGTCGCCGGATTGGTCGATAGTGTAAAGACCGTCGTCGCGGCCTGCGTGGACGCGATGCCGATGCATGCACAATTCATCGCCAGGCATTGCGCAGCCGCCGCCGTATAAGGAAATACCCGCAAGACTCTGTCGAGATCACCCAAAAGCGCTTCTGACGGCGCTGAGCACGCTTATGATGAGATTTCACACTGCCGTTCGAGTCGGTTCGCTGGCCGCGATCATCGCCATCGCCATCGCGGCGTGCAGCGTGCCGCGGCCGGCTGCGCCGCCTAAATTGCTGCAGGAGACGGATACCCCTAACGATGCCAGCGAATTTCTCGAGGACATCGAGCACAAGACATTCGACTTTTTCTGGGCAAACGCCAATCCCAAAAACGGTCTCGTGCCGGACCGATATCCCACGCGCACCTTTGCGAGCCTCGCGGCCGTGGGGTTCGCGCTGACGTCCTATCCCATCGGGGTTGAACGCGGCTACGTATCGCGCGCCGACGCGCGCGATCGGGTGCTGAAGACGCTGCGCTTCTTCCGCGATGCGCCCCAGGGTACAGGCGCCAAGGGATTTTCCGGGTACAAGGGCTTCTACTACCACTTCCTGGACATGGAAACCGGTGTGCGCTTCAACGAGCAGTCGGATCTGTCGATGATCGATACGTCTTTGTTCATCGCCGGCGTGCTCTTCTGTCAAAGCTATTTCGACGGCTCGGAGCCGGAGGAAAAAGAGCTGCGCAAGATCGCCGACTGGCTTTACCGGCGCATCGATTGGGGCTGGGCATCGCGCGATGACGGTGTGGTCGCGCTGGGTTGGACGCCGGAACTGGGCTTTCACCAGCGCAACTGGCGCGGCTACAACGAGTCCTCGATCATGTACATCCTAGGGTTAGGCTCGCCGACCGCACCTATGCCGGCATCATCCTGGCAGTCGTACACCTCGACTTTCGATTTTCATTGGGTGAAAGAAGGCCAGTGGTACCTGGCGTTTGCGCCCCTGTTCGGACATCAGTACTCCCATGTCTGGATCGATTTTCGCGACATCCGCGATGACTACATGCGCGCCAAGGGCATCGATTACTTCGACAATACGCGCCGCGCCATTTTTGCGCAGCGCAGCTATGTGATTGCCAATCCCATGAAGTGGACCGGCTACTCCTCGCGGCTGTGGGGCATTACCGCCAGCGACGGCCCGGCGGATGCGAAGCTCGAGTTCAACGGCGAGACTCGCATGTTCCATGCCTATGCGGCTCGCGGTGCGGGCGGCGCGCAATACTATGACGATGGCACACTGGCGCCCAACGCTGTGGCCGGCTCGCTGCCATTCACGCCGGAGATCGCCCTCCCGACACTTAGGCTGATGAAGGAGCAGTACGGCAAGTACATCTATTCGACTTTCGGGTTCGTCGATGCCTTCAACTTGAGCTTCCGCTACGATGACGTGAAGCTCCGATATGGCCGCGTAATCCCCGATGTGGGCTGGGTCGACAGCGAGTACTTAGGCATCGACGAAGGCCTCACCATCACCATGATCGAAAATTTCCGCAGCGGCCTGATCTGGCGCGTCATGCGCCGCAATCCCTATTTGCGCCGTGGCCTGGAGCGCGCAGGCTTCCAAGGCGGCTGGCTGGACACGAGGGGTTGAGGATCGGCATCGGTTGCGCTCTCCGCATGAGACGCGCATGCTGCTGGATTCGCCGTTCGCGGCGCAAATAAGAAACGCGACCTCACCGAGACGGCGCCATAAACATCTATTTTCGGGGGATCAAATGCAAACCATATTCAAAACTCTCGTTGTCGGAGCCATCATCGCAATCGGGACGGGCACTGCGCTCGCGGCGGACGCTGTTGTCGGGACGTGGAAACTGAATCTCGCGAAATCGACGTTCTCTCCCGGGCCGGCGCCCAAGAGCCAGACGCGAATTTACGCTGAATCGGCGCAAGGCATCACGGTGACCGTAAAGACCACGGCGGCGGACGGAAAGGAATCCACAACCAATCTGACTTTCAAAGAGGACGGCAAATCCTATCCGGCCGGCGGCTCCCCTGACTTCGACATGGTGTCGGTCACGCGCGTGGATGCGTTGACCGTTCACAGCACCCAGACGAAAGCGGGCGCAACCGTGGGTAACGCGGTCCGTACTGTGTCGAAAGACGGCAAGACACTGACTTTCTCGCAGAAGGGCACGCACGCAGGTGGCGGGAAGTTCGACGACGTGTCGGTCTACGACCGGCAGTAACCGGCGAGCCCGCAGGCATCGGGCACGTAGCAACGCTACAACGTAGCGGGCGCCAACAATGGGGCCGCGGATCCGCGCGGCCCCTGCACTCATGCTCGATGCCTTCTGGGGGCCAGGTGGCGTGACCAGAAATGCTGAATCTCGGCGTAGGCCGCTTTCTGTTCGGGCGTGTTCCTCATGTACGACTGGAATACGTGCGTCATGCCCTCATAGACGTCGAGTTCAGCTTCACCACCGGCGGCTTTGATCGCGCGGTAGAAGCGCACTGAATCGCTGAGCAGAATTTCCCGCGTTCCCACTTGCAGCAAAACCGGCGGAAAGCCCTTGGTGAAGTCGCCATAGATCGGGGAGACATACTGATTCTTCCAGTCGGCCGGATCGGCGTACGCGGTAAATCCTGCGATCAGTGCCTCTTGATTGGGCAATGCCGGATCTGCGTCCCTCAACGTCACCTCGGTATCACCGATCAGATTGAGGTCCACGCAGGGTGAGAGCAGTACGACCGCCCCGGGCATCGGCAGCCCCTGATTCCTGAGCTTCAGAATGCTCGCCGGCACGATGTTGCCGCCGGCGGAATCACCGAACATGCCGATGCTGCGGGCCTTATAGCCTTGCGCCAGTACCGCCTTGTAGACGGCGACGACCTGATCGGTGACCAGAGCCCATTTGCCGCGGGGCGCAACCGTATAGTCGACCGACAAAATTCGCTTGCCGGTGGCCAGCGCCATCATGGCATCACCGCCCGCGGACGAGCGCGCCGAGTCCTGGATGAACCCGCCGCCGTGGACGCGGATCAGGACCGTCCCGTCATCCTTGTAATGAGGTGGCTTGGTTTCCAGAACACCCACGCCGCCCATCTTCAGATCCGAATTCGCGACACCCGTCGTTTTGAGAAACGGCTCGGTCTGCGCTTGGGCGCGCGCGAGAATCTCAGCATAGTTGGCGTCGAACTCTTCGAGGGTCTTGGGAATTTTCTGCGTCAGGCGCCGCTTCGCGACGATCGGCAGCATTCTTTCGAAGATCGCGTGCGCCTCGGGTGATATTGCCGATGGAATGACTTCTCGAAGATCCGCTTGGGGCGCAACACTGTCCTCGCCCGAAGCCGGGACGCCGGTCAGACAGGAGCAGAAAATGGCCAACAAGGTGGCGCCGCGGATTCTCATTTCGCGCCCGCGCGACAAACATAGTTTACTGCCTCATCCGGCGACCCGGTGCCGGTCCAATGAGCGACCTTGGGGTATGCGCAAAGCGGGCGCGTCGACAACGGCTCGCCCGTTGACCCGGCTGCGGTGGTTGCGCCGAGGCGGGCGGCCAGGATGGTTTCAGGCGCCTGGTTCTTTTCGCGCCACTGAGCGACCGACGATACCGCGTCAAAGCTGTTGGGGCCCGGGCCGCCGCCACAATGCATCATACCCGGCGCCATGAACAGCCGGACAAAACGCTGCGCCCGGTCAGTTCCCATCTTCTGCTGGATATTTTTGTAATACTGGATGGTGCCCAAGGGCGTGATCGCGGCGTCCGCCCATCCCTGGAAGAGAATCAGTTTCCCACCACGTGCGGCGAAGGCGCTGAGATCGGGATCGTTCGAATTGATGATGGCCCCGAGTTCGGCATCGGTGCGTGCGACGTCCCTGGCAAAGTCGAAGCTGCGAAAATTCCATGCCGGATCGCCCCACACGAAACCCCCAAAGAATTGGTTCGCGAACTGACTCTGCGCCTTCAGGCCCGTGATCCAGAAGTCCCAATTGTTCGGCAGGCCCTCGTTACCGGGCGGAAAACCAGGATGGATGCTCTTGCCGGTCTGCGGATCGACAGGACCCCGATAAATCTTGCGCAGTGCATCCAGCTGCGGATGCGTGAGGCAGTCCGGCGTATCCGCCGATTTGCACAACAGCACTTTCGGATCGAAGCGACATTGCGCAGGGTCATTGATGATGCCGTCCTTCACGCCGTCGAGCACATCGCATTTGGCGAGCACGGCGTTTTGGATCATGGCGAGCTTGGTTTGGGGAATCTCGCTCTCTGGATTGGCGAAGAGCGCATTTTCGTTCCACAGGAATCCCGTCATGATGTGCGTCCAGGCGTTGGCGGGGGCGCCGGCGACGATGCCATCGTAGTCCTCAGGATATCGCTCGGCCTCCATCAGGGCCTCGTGGCCGCCGTTTGAGCAGCCTCGAAAATAGGAGAGCGCCGGAGAGCGCCCGTAATAGGCCGCAATGAGGGTCTTGGCAAATACCGCCGTCACGTGATCGGCGCGAAACGCAAAATCCTTCACCTTCTCCGGATGACCGATCACCCAGCTGCCATCGACGACGGTCGCGGAGGCGATCTCGTGTCCGAGATCATTTCCGGCCGTCGCATAGCCCTTGGCGAGTTCCTTGCCCATGTCCCCGGCCGGACCGGAAACTGAGCCGCCGAACCCACCGTTACCGGCGCCGAGAAAATTTCCATTCCATTTCGTGGGATCCGGCAACCAAACCTCTGCCATGATCGAGGAATCGGCAGTCGGCGTGAGCGTCACGGCGACCCGGCAGAAGTCGACGGGAGCAACGAGGGAACGCAGGGTCAACACTACAGCGGAGTCTTTGGGGACGGAGACTGCCGAGGTGATCTTGCCGTCGGTCACGGAAAGCTTGGCAAGATCCTCGCATGACGCCCGGGCGGTGCAAGCGAACGACATCAGCAGCGATACGAGTGCCGCCGTGATGACGGGCCCCGCCGTGATGACGGGTCCATTGAGACTCGATGTTTTTCCCTGACGCAAGATAGTCCCCCAGCTGTTTATCGGTCTTCGAACGCCGGATCAACGCTGCCGCCTGTCAATATATCAAAAATCATCATTTATGATCATGATGTGGCGTGTTTGACCAAAGCAACACCGCCCAGCGGCCTCATCCTGGGGCTGATTGGGTAGTATATGATCATATTTGATCGAAACTATTGACTTTCGTATCGATTCTGAAATGATCTGCGCTAAGCACGCCTTTAGAGGTGCCAAAATCACTCGCTGCGCAAGTTCACTGGGGAGCCATACGATGAACATTTCTTGCCGGGTTCGGTCCTACCGCAACTCGACCGTTTTGCCGGGTGTGGTCAGCGCGATGGTCACCCTAGCTTGCTTACCCACCGGTGCGCAGAGCGCCGAAACGGCCACCGCCGACTCCAGCAAACTCGAAGAAATCGTGGTGACCGCGGAAAGGCGCAGCACGGACCTGCAAACGACGGCGATTGCCGCGACCGTCCTGACCGGCGATGACCTGACCAAAATGAACGTCAATACCATCGATACGCTGGCGTTCACGACACCGTCCCTGACCGTCCAAAGTTCCGGCGAGAACGCACTGATCAACATCCGCGGCATCGGCAAGAGCGACGGCGGCGCGCAGGACTCCTCAGGCGTGCTGATTTATCGCGACGGCGTGTCGACTACGCCGAACGGTCTCATCTCCGACGAACCGTATTACGACATCGCCAGCATTGAAGTGCTGCGCGGTCCGCAGGGGACATTCGCCGGTCAGAACGCCACCGGCGGCGCTATTTTCATCACCGAGGCCAATCCGACGCTCGATCATTTCGGCGGCTTTGTCGAGGGACAGTACGGCAACTACAATGATGTTCGTATCCGTGCCGCGGTGAATATCCCGCTGAGCGATCAGTTGGCGATACGGCTCGCGACCGACGATGAGAACCGCGACACCTTCTTTAATATGTCGGGACCGTGGACGGGCAATCCCGGCAAACTTCACTCAACCAATTGGCGCTTGAGCACGTTGTGGCAACCCACGGATGGCTTCAAAGCCGTGCTCAAGCTCGACTACAATTATATCGATCATGGCGGATCGCCCGCGGGACCCTTTAACGGAACGACGGAAAATATCTTCAATGTTGCGTCGGATTCGCATCTGGCAGGTTTGGAGCGCCAATACCGGATCGTGCTCCAACTGAGCCAGGAATTCGCGGATGGCCTGACCCTCAAGTCGATCTCCGGCTACCAGGATGGACGGCTTTCCTACTCGCTCGACGCGGACGGCACTGCGACGCGACCGCCGGCCGGTTTGAGTCCCGAAATATTCGTCGCTCAGGCCAACGACCGCACCATCTCGGAAGAGATCAACTTGCTTTCGAAGAACACCGGCCCTTTCACCTGGGTGGTCGGCGGTGTTTACCAAGACGACGATTTGAATACGCCGCAATTCATTTTGTCGCTCGCACCGTTCGGGACTCCCAAAACATCGATAGCCATCAATGGACTGCAAGACCTCGCGGTCAGGACCAGCTGGGGCATCTTCGGCCAGGGCGGCTATGCGTTCACCGACGCGCTCAAATTGCAGATCGGTGCGCGTTATTCTGAGACCAGCTTCACGGCCTCCAGCGTCGCGCAGGTCCTTTTCAACGGCTTCCCGATCCAGCAGCAGACCTTGAAAGACGCCAAGGAAAGCGATTCGCGGTTGACCGGAAAGGCCGACCTTGACTATCAGTTGAACGAGAACAACTTCTTGTACGGCTTCGTCTCGACCGGCCACAAGGGTGGCGGCATCAACGCCAATGGCGCGGTGTTCAGCCCGGAAAATGTCACCGATTATGAGCTCGGCTGGAAAGCGAAGTTCCTCGACGGACATGTTCGTACGCAGCTCGGCCTCTTTTATGAAGACTATAAGAATTTCCAACTGGCGATTTTCGACCCGGTACTGGGTGCGGGGCGCGATGCGAACGCCGCGGGCAACACCATCCTGAAAGGCATCGAGGCGCAGATGCAGGCTGCCTTCAGCGCGCTGTCGTTCAATCTCGGCGCCTCCTATGTCGGTTCCAGACTCGGCCAATTCTCGGCCATCGATTCCCGCAACCTGATCTTGGGTCTTCAGAATGTGTCGGGCAGGTCCTTGCCCAATGCGCCGCTGTGGACCGCCCAGGCCGGAGTCCAGTACGCCTTGGCGATGCCCGGCAACCAGACCCTGACGCCGCGCGTGGACTACGGCCTGGTGGGTTCACGCTGGGCAACCGTTTTTCAAACAGTCCCCGGCGATTTCCTGGCGGAACAGAACATCTTCAACGCCACTCTAACCTATGATCCCAGCAGCACATTGAAGATCACCGGCTACATCACCAATGCATTGAATGATCACTACGTGGCACTGCAATTGCTCGGCAACCTCGGTATGCCCGGTCCGCCGCGGCAGTTCGGAATTCGCGCCAGCAAATCCTTCTGACGGCGGCGAGGGACGGGAGTTGAGCGTATGCGGCATCACGTGAGAAAGGTTGCCGCGGCGCTGACCACGGGCCTCGTGACCACGGGCCTGGTGCTTCTCAGCAGCGCCGGTGATGCCGCCGACCATCCTCCGACCCAAAATTCAGATCCGCTGCTGCAGGGATTCAATTCGCCGCCGCCGTCGGCAAAGCCGCGGGTGTGGTGGCATTGGATGAACGGCAACATCTCCAAGGAGGGCATCGCACGGGACCTGGAATGGATGCACCGCGTCGGCATCGGCGGCATCAATGCCATCGATGCCTCCCTCGCAACTCCACAGGTGGTGGAAAAGCGGCTGATTTATATGACGCCCGAATGGCAGGATGCCTTTCGATACTCGGCGGGTCTCGCGCACACATTGGGTCTCGAGATGTCGATCGACTCCTCGCCCGGCTGGAGTGAGACCGGCGGCCCATGGGTCACACCGCAACAGGCCATGAAAAAGCTGGTATGGAGTGAAACATTGGTTGAGGGCGGCACGCCCTATCGAGGCGTTCTGGCGCAACCTCCCGGCAACGCAGGGCCGATCCAAAATGCGCCCATGACGAAAGGACCGCTCGATCCGCCGCCGAAGAGTGCATCGTTGTCGTTTTATCGCGATAGCGTGGTCGTGGCGTACCGGGTGCCCACCGCCGCGCCGCCTATCGAAAGCGCCGTTTCAAACAATGGCACATTCGACCCGACGCAACTGGCGGACGGCGATCTTCTCAACGGCGTGACCGTCGTTCCGCAAGAAGGCGGCAAACAGGCCTGGGTCAAACTAGGCTACGCGCAGCCCGCGCAAATTCAAGCCATTACCTTGGCGGCTTCCGCAGAAGGCGCGCCCGGCGCGGTCGCGGTTCTCGAGGCCAGCGATGAAGGCGCGTCGTGGCGAAACATCGTGACGATTGCGTTTTCGAAGCTTCCGTTGCACACCGTGTCGTTTGCGCCCGTGACGGCGCGATTCTTTCGGGTCACGCTTTCACCGGCGGACCCGGTGCCTTTGCCGGGTATCTTTACGAATTATGCACCCGGCGCTGCCTCTAAGATTTTGCTCGCCAGGCTCGCGCCGCCGCAGGTTCCCTTGCGCTACCATGTCCACGAACTGGTTTTGCACGCACGGGCGACGGTCAATGAAGCCGAAGCGAAAGCGAATTTCGTCATCGCGCCGGACTACTACCGCCTCGCAACTTCTGAGATCGGCGCGGAGACCGCGGTGAAGCCCTCTGATGTGGTACTCCTGACCGATCGGCTGAAATCGGACGGCACGCTGGATTGGACTCCCCCGCCCGGCCAATGGATCGTGGTGCGCATGGGTTATTCGCCGCTCGGCACCGAGAATCACCCTGCGCCCGTTGAAGCCACCGGCCTTGAAGTGGACAAGCTCAATCGGGAGCATGTGCACGCCTACCTGCAGACATACCTCGACAGGTACGAGCACGTGACCGGCCCGGAACTTTTTGGCCATCAGGGCGTGAATGCGCTCACCGTCGACAGCACGGAAATCGGCGCCCAGAACTGGACCGAATCCATTCTCGCCGATTTTCTGCGCCTGCGCGGCTACGATCCCTCGCCCTGGCTTCCCGTCCTCACGGGGGTTGTGGTGGGGACTGCGCGACAGAGCGATGAGTTCTTGTGGGATTTTCGGCGCACGATTGCGGAGCTGCTGGCACGAAATCATTATGGCGAGATCGCAGACATGGCGCGCAGGCGCGGCCTCACCAACTACGCAGAGGCATTGGAGGATCATCGCGCGAGTTTCGGTGACGACATGGAGATGCGCCAATACGCGGCCATTCCCATGGCAGCGATGTGGACCTACGGCACGCGCCGCGAATCCTTTCCGACTTATGTTGCGGATATCCGGGGGGCGGCATCGGTTGCCCATATCTACGGGCAAAATCTGGTCGCGGCAGAATCACTGACCTCGGCCGTGCAGCCTTGGGCGTACGCGCCCCGACAATTGAAGCCCATCGTGGATCTGGAATTCGCCCTGGGCGTGAATCGCGTCGTGGTGCACACCTCCGTGCATCAACCGGTGGAAAAGCCTCCGGGGCTTTCGCTGTTCATATTCGGGCAGTTCTTCAATCGACTGGAAAATTGGGCCGACTACGCCCAACCGTGGGTTACGTACATGGCCCGCAGCTCCTATCTCCTGCAGCAGGGGCGCTACTGCGCCGATGTAGCGTACTTCTACGGTCAGGAAGCGCCGCTCACCGGCTTGTTCGGCGAACAAGACATCGATGTGCCCGCCGGCTACGGATTTGACCTCGTCAATTCGGATGTGCTTTTGCATCAGCTGCGGGTCGATGGCAGAGGACTCACGACTCCATCCGGCATGCGCTATCGCGTGCTCTACTTGGGCGGGTCCAGCCGCTACATGACGCTGCCGGTCCTGCGGCGCATCCGGGATCTGGTCGCGCAGGGCGCGGTGCTGGTGGGGCGCAGACCCATGGGCTCTCCGAGTCTCGCCGATGATGCGGCCGATTTCGAGTCCGTGGCGAGTGCTCTGTTCGGCAGCGGCGAAGCAGAGCACGCCCTGGGGAAGGGCCGTGTCTTTGCGGATGGATCGCTCACGGGCGCGCTCGCGGCATTGAAGTTGTTGCCGGATTTCGAATACACAAAACCGCAAGCGGACACGGAGATCCTTGCGCTGCATCGCCGGCTCACTCGCGGAGACCTGTACTTTGTGAGCAACCGGTTGAATCGCCGGGAACAGATCACCGCGTCATTCCGGGTGACCGGCATGGCGCCGGAATTGTGGAATGCCGTCACCGGAGAGGTCTCGCCCGCCGCCTATCGCATGGTGAACGGGCGCACCGAGATCCCCCTGCCGCTCGGGCCTTACGATTCTATTTTTGTCCTGTTTCGTCATGCCACGACAGTGACCGCGACGGAGATTGGCGAACCCACGCTGCGGAGTTCGATGACCGTGACAGGACCTTGGCGCATCGACTTTCAGCCGAATCGAGGCGCCCCGGCCCGCATCACCGAGGATGCGCTGCAGTCTTGGAGCGATAATGCAGACTCGGGCGTGCGTTACTTTTCCGGCAGCGCTGAGTACACGACGCGCTTTACGCTTCCCGCTGACGGCAAACGTCCCGGCGTGCACCTCATGCTCGACCTCGGAGATTTGCGGGACGTCGCGGAAGTCAGTTTGAATGGGCATTCGCTGGGCGTTTTATGGAACCCACCTTTCAGGGTCGACATCACCGGCGCGGTACGGCTGGGTGAAAACCAGCTTCACGTGAAGGTGGCGAATCTGTGGGTCAACCGGCTGATCGGCGATGCACAGCCCGACGTGAAAACAAAATATACTTTCACGACCATACCCACCTACGAGGCCGACGCGCCGCTGCGCGCATCGGGACTGCTGGGTCCCGTGCAAATCCTCACCACATCGCCTTGAGCCTCCGCCCATTCAGAGAAAGGCCGTGCAGGCTTCAAGACCAGCTCAGGTTTCGTTTTTTGTTATCGTTCGGGAGAGTGCAGTCCTTTTAACAGATTCAGAACAGAGCTTATATAGAGAAGACAATGTGGCTGGATGGCGATGCGCCAAATCACCTTTGCGAAATCTGTGCGCCGGTGAGAGGATTACCTCCGAGGTGACAGCGGCGGGTCTTCGAGGATCGCAATCAGCAATGCCTTGCCGGAGGGATGTATGAGGACGCGATTCGGTAGGTTGTGTTACGAGTGTCTTGAGCTGCGGCCGTCGCCGTCACTGCCGATGCGAGGAAGCCGATCAGCAGTCGTTGCGGTATGTCTGCCCGACCCTTTTTGGCGCATTGAGTGACTTCCGTGTGGCGCTTGGCGTTGGAGAGGTTGCGCTGATGCAGAAGGGTGGTCAAAGAGGAGGCTGAACCATCCAAGACGTCGTAGCGTCGTCTACGGCGAGTTAAACAGGATTACTAGACAAGCCCTATTTGGCCGCCTTTTTGAAAACGAAAGACCCATCAAAGCTACATCTATATTTCTTGGCCCACGGGGGTGGGGCGGTCATCACGGCTTGAAAAGACAGCCGCACCAATACGGAGTCAGTGCCGATTGCGTCAACAATTGGTTTATTCATCTTTGTACCAAACGCTTCACTTGCACCGCCTGCTGTGACGTACTGCAGTTTGCCGCTCAGCGCGTAACCTTTGACTCCCCTTTGGAACGCCGGGGATCCGGACACTAGATAGATGAGTACATTACGATTTCGCGCCAAATCTAGAGTATCAGTGCCCACCAGATGTCCGGGCATCACAATTACTAGATCATCCGATGATTCCGTGTCCGTCAAAGGCTTCCAACCGTTGAATTTGCGCGAGAACCAGAGTACGTCACCGCTACCAGGCACGGTCTCTAGTCCGTATGGCCACTCTGATGAGGCATCACTGTGACCTCCTTCCTTGCTAAGGCTCTCTCTAACGGAATAGTGCTTCTTGAGATTTGCCACGGTCGCATTTGGTAACCACCGGTGCTCGACATCGCTATTGGGAAGATTACTCAATGAAACACACGGCTGCTCAGCGACCGCCGAGCGACTTGAACAGAGCACGATGGCACCGACAACAAAGGTTAGAGGGCCTACAGTCCGAAATCTGATCATAGCGCTGTCCTCAATGTGTTAAGCATTTGACACAACTCGGGGGTCGTCCGACGTTTGGCTTCGTCGTAAGGATATCCGCCGGGCTTACCGCATGGGAGTACGTCTTTCTGCCGTGCATCGTTCGAAGGCAATGTGTAGTGAATTGCCTCGTGAATTATCGTGTTCAGTAACTCGCACGCTTGAGCGTCGGTCAATTTTTTGAGGTAACGAACATCGATTGCCGTACCTACGCCATTCAAGGTTAGACCTACCATAGGAGGAGCCAGAGGTTGGACAGCGATGTGGTCCGGAAAAATCAGATCGGTTTGTATCTGCTCCGCGATCAGGAGAGCTGCTTCAATATCCCTTTGAGTTAGTCCTAATGGGTCGTAGTACTGGATGGGATTACCGCCGACAAATGCATAAGTATTGATTCCGCCCTTGAGCCCAATCGGATCGCTTTCGATGTACCGCCCCATTTGTGGGTCATAGGTTCTGTAGTAGTTGTATAGATGCAAAGCCAAAAGTTGTCAGCCTATCGCGCAGCGGCCTATTTAATGGCTGTTTTGGAGACGATCTGAAATGTCTTTCGATCGACCTGATAATTTACGACCCCTCCAAAAATGATCGGTGGATCGCCTCGGACCGTCGGTGAGAAAGACACAAGAATCATGGTGCCTGCTTCCTCGACATTGATGTCGTAGTTCTCGATGCGCGATAACCATTGAGAGTGATTTGCTTCCTCTCCAGTGAGGGCTCGCGACTTAACCGCGTCTCTCTCCAGACGCTTAGAGAAATCCTCGTAAGCCGCCGCTATGGCTTTAAAATAGTCGCCCCGGAGAAGTATCGGACCATCTAATTTCTTCAGATACGCTCTCTGTGCTTCAGATAATTCGGCTGCGCACCCGATTTGCGGCGCGAAAGGAACGACGATTAGAGCGACGAAAAGGAGCGCGCCGAGTCTGCCCCTAAAACATTTCGATTTCGACATCAGCTAACCTCCAAATTATCCGCCAGGACAACTACAGCCGCCGCGTAGCGTTCTGACCTGTCCCTGTTGGTGAAAATTCGGGTCATTGATGTAACGAAGTATCATGTGGCCCGGCGTCTCAAGATAACTCCAGGCTTTGAACCAATCTGCCTGAAGCTTATCGCTTCCTGGATTACCCGGCGTAGGACCCGAAATATGGTCGGCACCTTTCGAGCACTCTCCGTGAGTATGGTAAAGAGCGATCACGGCATCCCGGCCTCCAGGTGGCAGACTTGGTGTAGATGTGTCGCTTCGGTACTCCGTAGCAGGGTCGGTTGCGATATAACTCCCACCTTCCTCGTATACCGAGCCTGCGTACTCCCACGGAAACGGGAACGGAGAACGGGAAATGATCCAATCTAGTGCGTCGATAGCGGCCTGTCCGGGCGTCGGGAACCTATCTCCTGGTTTTAATCCGAATCGATCCGACCAAAAAACGGGACTTTCGTTTACATAGTCATATGTGTTGATTCCTCCCTTCAGCCCGATCGGGTCGGATTCGATGTACCGCCCCATTTGTGGGTCATAGGTTCTGTAGTAGTTGTAATACAACCCTGATTCGTTCAAAGAGTACTGACCCGGGAATCGTAGATTGTAGGTAAATGTTCCAAGTCCAGCCGGATTGGTGTTTGGTCCTAGGCTCCCAAAAGTATCCGGATCCAAGCGCCACATTAGTCCGTTGTCGGAGGGTCGCGTGATTTTGCGTGGCGTGCTGAGATGATCGGTGTGGACGTAGTAAATTGAAACGCTGCTGCCGTTGGGCTGCACGGTAGCTACAGGCGTGTCGCCCATCCAAACAGTCTCTTGGATGAGGGCGCCGGTGCCGGTGTATTCGCCGAGAATGTGTCCGGCTTCGTCGTACATCAGTAGTGTCGTGCCGCCATTGCCGGATTTCTGAATGAGCTGGCCAAGCGCGTTGTAGATGTAGTTGGTTGCGGCGCCGATAACGGTGGCTTGGCTCATGCGGCCGCGTTGATTGAAGGTGTAGGAGTTGCTGGCATAGCCAAGCGTATTGCCGGCCGCGTCATATGCGTATTTAGTTCTAGTCCGAGGCCGCCTAAAAGCGCGCTGCGATCTCGCACGCCGAAATCCTTTTAGCGAATGCTGTGCATTTAGTGAGCCTGACATGTCGCTTGATCGTACATTGGAGCGCGGCAAAGTGCACGGATCACTGTAAATCAGCCTATTTTTAGGATTGCGGACGCGGGAAGAGAACACCGAGTCGGAGTGAGGCGATGTTGATGATGAAATCTTTGCGTCTCGAGAGGTATCTATGCGTAGCGCTGTGGCGGCGCCGTGCTTTGGAATGGCAATTTTACGTCCGGGAGCAGATGTTCAACGGTCTGCAGCAGCGATGCAATCGGATGTCGATCGGCCGCTGCGCGCAGATCCTGTGCGGTGACGTGCAGGTAGATCTGCGTGCTGCTGATCTGGCGATGACCAAGAAGATCGCGCACGGTGACGACTTGTGCGCCGGCGCGGATCAGATGGGTTGCGAAGGTGTGGCGCAATCGATGCGGCGAAATCGTCTTTGACAGATGCGAGCGCTGGCCCCATGTGCGCACGCGCTCGTAGATACTGGTGCGGGACAGATGTCCGCCGAATCGTGATCGAAAGAATAGTGCGGTTGGGAGCGCTGGGCCGCGCGCCTGTGTGTAGCGATACAACACGGCGTGCACTTTATCGTTGAAGGGGATGGTGCGCTCGTGCCCGCCTTTTCCGCGGACGCTGATCGTCTTCTCCCCGAGATCGACTTGCCCTTGGCGCAAGGATGCACACTCGGAGGCTCGTATGCCGGTTCCGTAGAGCAGGGTGAGTAACGCACGATCACGCAGTCCGATGATCGTGTCGATGCGCGGCCGATGCATCAGCCGCGAAACTTCTTCGCCTGAAAGGGTCACAGGGAGCTTGCGCGGCACGGCCCTGATCAGGGGGAATCCCTCGAGCGGGTTGGCTGCTGGATCCAAGTGTCCCATGGCAACAATCGCACGGTAGAAGCTGCGTAGCACGACGAGTGCGCGGTTGACGGCAGAGTCGCCGTTGTCGCGCTCGCGCCGTAGGTACTCCAGATACTCAAGCACATCGCGCGCTTCGATCGCATCGGGGGTCTTGCCGCCCCGATACTCATTAACCCAACCCCGAAACTGCTCAAGCGATGCGCCATACGCGGCAATGCTTAAGGGGCGAAGACCTCGCGCCACGCAGTGCGTGCGAAGGTATAGAGCCATCCAGTAATCCCATCTCATGGTTCCTCTCCGATATCCAAAGTGCTGACAGCCGCCCGCGGTCGGTGCGGCAAGACGTGCAAATACACGCCCGTCTCCTGCGGACTGCGATGGCCCATGAGCGAGGCGATTACGCCTAAGTCCACGCCACGATCCATCAGGTGCGTTGCAAACGCGTGGCGAAGGGTGCGGGCTGTGACCCCTTCGCGAAGTCCCGCTCGCTGGGCCGCGACCGAAACGACTTCGCAGACATCGTGAGAGCGGATCCGCTTGGCCTTGTGCGTCGTGCGAAACAGCGCGCCGCGCTTGCCGTGATCGAGTAGATAGGCGAGTAACTCGGTGTAAACGCCGGCCGGGATAGGAATCGCACGGGGCCGATCACCCTTGGCGGTGAGAATCTGCAGCTCCTCGCGCTCGCGGTTGATGTGAGCGACATCCAGGGCACACAGCTCGCTCGTGCGCAAACCGCAGCCATACAGCAGTAAAATCATCAGCCGCTCGCGTCGCTCGGTACGGTTGCCGCGTGGGCAAGCGCGAACCAGCTGCTCGGCCTCCTCGAGCGTGAGGGACTTCGGGACTTGATGTGTCAGGGTATGCTGGACGCTGAAGCCGTCGAGCACGTTGCGCTCGCTGCGGCCGCTGCGCCAGGCGTACTCCAGAAGTCCTCGAATGTGGCTCACATCCTTCGCGATCGAGGTGCTCGCGCGGCCCTCCTCTCGGCCGGCGCTCAGCCAATGCAAGTAATCCTCGAGGTTGAGGCGCCACAGCGGTATGCCAGGGCGTTGCTGCTCGAGTCCTTTGAGCGCGCGGGCGAGCGTGCAGCGCACATCGATGACGGTGCGCGGGCTCTTGCGCCCGACCTCGCGCAGATAGCTCAGATACCCTTCAATCAGCGGATCGAGCGTTCTCATGCGGCCTCCCGGAGCCACTCGTTGAGCGGACGTCGCGCCATCGCCTCGCGGCGCTGCGGATCGGCGATGTGGGTGTAGCGGACCGTCGTGGCAATGCCCTGATGGCCCAAGATCCGCTGAACGTCGGCCAGGTGCACACCGGACTCCAGCAGGTCCGAGGCGCAGCTGTGCCGAAACTGATGCAGGCTTACGAGTGCAACCTTGGCGCGGCGAGCAATCGTGTGGATGCCGTTACTGATCATCTGGCCGGTGAGCCTCTCGCCGCGGCGGTTCACGAGCAAAGCTTGCTGACCCAGCGCGCTCGCGCGCTCCAGCACGTTGTGTCGCTGCGGCAGATACGACTCCAGACATCGCCACAGAATCTCCGGCACCGGTACGCAGCGCTCACGCCCACTCTTGCGTCCATCAATGCGCAAGGTGCCTTCGGCGCGATCAAAGTGATCGATGTTGAGGCGCTCGATCTCCCCGCGGCGCAATCCGGTGCCGTACAGCATCGCGAGGATCGTGATCCACTGATGCCGATAGAACTCTCCATGCTTGGCGGCCGCTTCCTGCCACAGCGCCTGCATGTGCTGCCGATCAATGCGCCGCGGCAGCCGGCTGTACGCCGAGACCTTCGGCCCCTTCATCCAGCGCAGCGGGTTGATCTGCCAGACTCCTTCGCGCACGAGAAAGTCGCCCATGCCGCGCATCGTGGAGAGCGTGTTGTACACAGTGGACTTGGCGCGAAAGCTCGTACGGCTCTCGATGTAACTCACCAGCAGATCCGCATCGACGCGTTCCAACATCACACGCGGCCGACGCTGCTTCATCCAGCTGCCCCAGCGCTCGAGCGCTGAGCGGGCCGACTTGACGCGCTCTGCGCACACCCCGCGAGCCGCATACTGCTCCATATAGCTATCCAAAAACCGATCCCATCTCCTCATGGCCATCTCCAGAACGAAAAAGGGCGGGCTGCCGAGGCAGACCCGCCCTAAACGTTACAGAACTAAACAATATGACTCCCGATATGACCGCTTCGGGAGCCCAGAAAGACCCTGAACTGAACTAAAAACTGCTTCTTCGAGATTCGGACACTAGCCGATGGCGCAAGTATGGTCAACGGCGAAAATATTTCACCGTCGAAAACCGCGAGAGACTGACAGTTCAAATCAGGTTGCTGAGTCGCATTCTGTGACGCAGTTGATTGCGCTGTAGGTTCAAAGAGGAATTTCGGGAGGTCATCGCGTTCCCTAGCGAGAGCAATTTCTTGTCGGTGAATTGCTGCCACGGCCTGCCCGCTGGGTTAGCGTTCGAGTTCGTCTTCGGGTCCGGGCTCTGCTTTCCTCTCCTTTTCCCACTGGCTGACAACGAGACGGGAGACGAGGGTTGCATCGGATCCAGTCTCGCGTTCCAAGTAGTCATGCGCAAGCTCTTTGGGTCTTGCTCTGCTCAAAGTGTCGTTGAAGCGTTGGCACACGGTCTCGTCGGTGGCGTTTACGGCTCTACCGCCGAAATCGTCGCGGGCGTAGAAGACGGTGGCGTTGTCGCGGTGGCGGGAGCGCGCGACGTAGGCGGTGTAGCGATCGAAGTGGGTCGTGGCGAGCACGTAGCTGCGATCGACGGTGGTGCCGTGGGCTTTGTGGACGGTGGCGGCGTGGCCGTGGTCCAGGTGTTTGTAGAATTTGGTGTCGACGTGGACGCGAGTGTCGGTGTCGTCCAGTTTGACGGGGAGGACGCCGGATTCGATGCCTTCGACGATGACTAAGGAGCCGTTCTTCGCGCCTAGGTCGCGTTCGTTGCGTAGGAAGCGGATGCGGTCATTCACGGCGAAGGGTTTTTTGCCGCTCTCGGTGGCAATTGTTTGGCTCTTGCCCAGTTGGCCGGTTTGGTCGTGCAAAGTGCGGATATCTTTGTTCAAGGCTTTGACGTCGTCACGGGTGAAGGCCATGACAAGTTGTGAGCGTTGGGTTCTTGGCGACAAGGGCGCAGGTCAAGGGCGCGCGCGCTTCTCAGCCTTCGCAGTTCCGCAGGTGTAGTTTTGCGCCTCATCCGGCGAGCCTTTGCCGACCCATCGAGCGACTTTGGGGTAGGCGCACAGCGGGCGCGTCGATAGCGGCGCACCCAAGGGAGCGCCGGTCAACACGGCTATGGGGTCCGCATAACGTGCCGCCATCAGGATCTCGGGCGCATGGTTTTGGTCGCGCCACTGATCAATCGCGGCGATGGCGTCGAAGTTGTTGGGACCCGGACCACCGCCACAATGCATCATGCCCGGCGCCATGAACAGCCGGACGAATCGATGCGCCTCATCGGTGCCCATTTTCTGCTGGATGTTTTGGTAGTACTGGATGGTTGCCCAGGGCGTGATCGCGGCATCCGCCCAGCCCTGATACAGAATCAGTTTTCCGCCGTGGGCGGCAAAGGCGCTCAGGTCCGGATTGTTGGAGTTGATGATCGGGCCGAGTTCGGTGTCCGCCTTATCGACGTCCTTCGCAAAATCGAAACTGCGGTAATCCCATTTCGCGTCGCCCCACATGAAGCTGCCGAAAAATTGATTGGCGAACTGGCCTTGGGAGGCCTTCGGACCAATGATCCATGTCTCCCAATTTTGAGGAAGGCCCTCCGCGCCTGCGGGGAATCCGGGATGGATGGTCTTGCCGGTGGCCGGATTGACCGGACCGCCGTAGATCTTGCGCAAGGCATCGAGTTGCGGATGGGTCAGGCAATCGGGTGCGTCGCCCGACTTGCATGACAGCACGGCGGGATCGAAGTGGCATGCTGCCGGATCATTGATGATGCCGTCCTTGACGCCATCGAGGGCGTCGCATTTGGCGAGCACGGCGTTTTGGATCATGGCGAGTTTGCTTTGCGGAATCTGACTCTGCGGGTGATCGTTGAGCGCGATTTCATTCCATAGAAAACCCGCCATCCCGTGTGTCCACGCATTCGCGGGGGCACCGGCGATGATGGCGTCATAGTCCGCGGGGTATTTCTCGGCCTCCATCAAAGCTTCGTGGCCGCCATTCGAGCAGCCTTTGAAATAGGAAAGCCGGGGCGCGCGCCCGTAGTAGGCCGCAATCAGGGCTTTGGCGAATTCGGCGGTTGCATGATCGGCGCGAAAGGCGAAGTCCTTCACTTTCTCCGGATGGCCGATCACCCACGTTCCATCGATGACCAGAGAAGTGATTTCGTGTCCGAGGTCATTTCCGGCGGTCGCATAGCCGCCGGCGAGCGCCTTGCGCATATCGAACGCGGGGCCGGCCAGGGATCCGCCGAAGCCCCCATTGCCGCTACCGAGAAATTTTCCGTTCCACTTCGCGGGATCCGGCAGCCAGACCTCGGTCATGATCGCGGAGTCCGCCGTTGGCGTGAGCGTCGCCGCGACACGGCAGAAATCGAGCGGTGCGGCCAATGACACATGGAGGACGGTCAGCGGGATCGCCGTGGTTTGCGCGACGGCAACCGCGGACGTGATCTTGCCGTCGGTCACCGCGAACTTGGCGAGATCCTCGCAGGTCGCGCGGGCGGTGGTGGCGAAACACAATGGCGCCAAGAGCAGCGCGGCGGTGAAAATCGCTGTACTCAATCGTGGCAACTCGATGTTCTTTTTCTGGCGCACGCTATTCCCCCTTTCATATCTATTAAATCGAACTGCTCCGCCCGGTCAGGACCCCCAACCAAACGCTTTCTTGAATGCCGGTTGCATCCGCGCAAGCCAGGGCAGCAGGCGAGAGCGGGTCACGGGTTCGCCACCAAGGTGTGCGCCAGAGTTAGCGTGCCCTTGAGCGTAATTTTCTCGCTCGATTCTCCGACGAGCACCTGGTACGTGCCGGCCGGCGCGCGCCAGCGCTTCGCCGCCGCGTCGTAGTAGGCAAAAGAGCGCATGTCGAGCGGAAGCACGACCTGTTGGGATTCGCCGGGCTTCAGAAACACTTTGGCAAAACCTTTGAGCTCTTTCGGCGGACGAGGCACGGGCGCTTTCACGGATGCCACGTACAGCTGGGCCACCGCGGCCCCTGCGCGCGCGCCGGTGTTCTTGACGCTGAACGCAACATCGTAGAGCGTCCCCGAAGCGCCGTTCGAGGGCTTGAGCTCGAAATCGGCATAGCCGAATGTAGTGTAGGAGAGCCCGTGGCCGAATGCGAACTGCGGTTTGATGGCTCGAGACTCGTAGCCGCGGTAACCTACAAAAACACCTTCCGTGTAGTGCACTCGATCCGTGCCCGGTTCTGGGTAGTAGCTATCGTGCGCAGGATTGTCTTCCCAGCGGCGCTCGAATGTCGCGGGCAGATGACCCGACGGATTGACGGCGCCGAACAGCACCTTGGCCAGTGCAGTGCCCCCTTCCTGACCCAGGTACCAGGACTGCAATACTCCGGGCGCGCGATCGAGCCAACCGGCCATGTCCACCGCACCCCCGGACGTGACGATCACGACACAGTGGGGGTTGATCGCGCAGATCCTGCGGATCAGCTCGTCCTGTCCCGGCGGTAACTGAAAGGTCCGATCCCAATCTTCCGCCTCGCTGGCGAAGTCGAACCCGACCGCAAGAATCACGGCATCGGTCTTCGACGCCATTTTTTCCGCGGCGGAATCGACCCAGTCGCCGTCGCGTACGATGCCGAGTCTCACGAAAGGCAGCGGCCCATCCAAGCCGCCCGCCTCACCTCGATGCTCGAGGACGATTTTGTGCGGGCGCTGGTCCATGGCCAGCCGGGTCGCCTCGAGTGCCGCGGTCTTGCGCGTCCACCGGTCCGTGACCAGTTTGTCGTCGACGAACAAGCGATAACCGAGCCCGTGCCCGAAACCGCCGAGCTGCACAAACACGTCGTAGCTGCCCGCTCGAGCGGGAGTGTAGTACCCGGTCCAGCGGGTCGAGGTCTGTCGCGAAGGGCTGAACATCGATCGATCCAGCGGACGATCGCCTGCGGCCAAGGCGGTCAGATCCAGAGGGATAGCCTGATCGATGCCTCGGTCGACGCGGGTACTGACCGGTGAACCTGTCAGGTCCGGGTTATCGAATACATCCACATGCAGGCCCGCTTGACCACCGGCCGCCGTCGTTGAAAATTTCGTGGCCGCCGCGAGGTGCTGGTAATCCGTGAGCCCGCGCGCGTATTGTACGTCGACGTCGGCGCCCACCTCATCGCTCAGCCCCTGCAACAAACTGGTCGCATGAAACGGCACCACTGTGACGCTGCCCCCGCCATGGGGCACGGCCGGGTAGGCATCCGGTCCGATGAGCGCGATCGAGCGGGTGCGCGCTCGATCGAAGGGCAGCACACCGTTCGCATTCTTGAGCAAGACGATTCCCTCGAGCGCGGTCTGCAAAGCCACTGCGCGCCCCTGGGGGTTGTAGCGAGAAATGGAACTGTCGAGCTGCGCGCGATCGAGCCAGCCGAAGCGCGCAGCCGTACGCAGCATGCGGCGAATCTTGTCATCGAGCACCGATGCCGCCACCTTGCCGTCCCTGACCAGCGGCACCAGTGCGGCTCGGTTGAAAAATTTCCCCGACGGCATCTCCAGATCCAGACCGTCGTTCGCGGCCGCGAGCGTATCGTAGGTCGCATCCCAATCGGACATGAGGACCCCGCGGAAACCCCACTGGCCTTTCAGCACCTCGACATTGAAGTGCCGCTGCTGACTCATGTGCTCCCCGTTCACGAGATTGTAGGCGTCCATCACGGCGCCGACGTTTGCCGTTTTTACGGCCGCCTCGAACGCGGGCAAATATATTTCGCGAGCCGTCCGCTCATCGATCACCGTATCGAGCGTGTGGCGCGAATATTCGGAGTTGTTGCCGAGGTAGTGTTTGACGGTCGCCGCCACACCCTGGCTCTGAACGCCTTCAATGAAGGGTGCCGCGATCTGGGCTGCGAGATAAGGATCTTCGCCGAAGTACTCGAAGTTGCGGCCGTTGAGCGGCGAACGATAGATATTCACGCCGGGCGCCAGATAGAAGTGCACGCCGCGCGATCGTGCATCGCGTCCCATCTCCGTGCCGATCTGCTGTGCGAGCGGGCTGTTCCAAGTGGCCGCGAGCGCAATACCGCCCGCAAACACAGTCGTCCTGGTGAAGTTGCGAACGCCGAAGGGACCATCCGCCGCCGTCATCGCCGGCACACCCAGTCTCGGCACGCCGCGTGTCCCGAACAGCCCGTCGCCGCTCAACAGATCGACTTTCTCTTCCAGCGTCATTTGGCCTATGAGCGATTCGACGCGCCGTTCGACATCGGCGTCTGCGGATGGGGTCGCCCGCGCGGCCGGCACCGGCAGCACGAGGATGGCCAGGGTCAGGACCAGCATTCGCATGCTTGGGATTCTCCACTGTCAATCAATAGCAGTCAAATTCATTCAATATGAATCGAATCGTTTCTTGGGAAACGAGGCGGTAGCCCGGTATGCCCGTTCTGCGTGCTTGTGCGCGGTCTGGCGGGTCTGCCGGCGCTATTGCACGTGTGGCGCGGAGGCCGAAGCGCTGCCCTGATCATCAGCACCAAGCTTGGCGACGATGACATGGACTCCGGCACGACGAATCGGCTCTAGGTCCGCTTCGCTGGCACCCTCGTCGGTAATGAAGGCGGAAATGGCTTCGAGGGCCAGCACCACGATCGAGGACTGTTTGCTGAGTTTGCGGCTGTCCGCCATCACGATCACTTGCTCGGTCCGTTTCAGCAGGCGCGCCTCGGCTTGCACGATGAGCGGATCGGCTTCCATCACGCCGTGTCGACTGATCCCATAGCAGCCGACGAAGGCTTTGCGCGCCCAAAAATGTGCCGTGGCGTCATGTTCAAAGGGACTCAAGATGATGTTTTGTTCGCGATAGACCGTGCCGCCCGGCATGCTGACGCGGTTGCGGCTGGTGGCCAGCAGCCGCGTGACGAGGGGCAACGAGTTGGTCAGGATGTCGAGCTGGCGGATGGCAAGAAATTCAACCAGTGCGTAGGTCGTCGTGCCGCCCGCGATAATGATGCTGTCGTTATCGTCGATGAGGGCACTCGCCGCTTTCGCAATGGCGCGCTTCTGGGCGACGGCGACTTCCTCGCTCATGGCGAAAGGCATGCCGACCAGGTGCGCTTCGAGACGCGGGTTGATGGCCTCGGCGCCGCCGCGCACGCGCCGCAGCTTCCCCTCCTCGGCCAACGAGGCGATATCGCGGCGCACCGTAGCGTCGGAACTGCTGAGCAATTCGACGAAGTCGGTAACGCCCACGATCGAGCGCTCCTCCAGCAACCGCAATATCATCCGGTGTCGTTCCGCTTCCAGCACTGCCAAACTCCTTCAATTG
>Ga0210406_10000434_pt1 | contig 57099 bp, 46 predicted proteins | sample IncBWC30MmetaG_FD_155454 | JGI IMG/M metagenome (GOLD analysis project Ga0210406, IMG submission 155454) | Forest soil microbial communities from Barre Woods Harvard Forest LTER site, Petersham, Massachusetts, United States - Inc-BW-C-30-M | ecosystem: Environmental > Terrestrial > Soil >...
GGCGATTACGGCGTGCCGACGAGTCTGCCATGGGGCATGAGCTTTCCAAATGGCATCGTGCCGACCATCCAGCGCGTGCACCCCACTCCCATTTACGAATTTCTCTCCTGCGCGCTCATCGCCGCAATTCTGTGGCGCATGTCGACCAAAGCGATGGGCAGCGGAGGTTCCCACGGCGAAATCATCAGCGCTTATCTGATCTTGACGGGGATCGCACGATTTCTCGTGGAGTTCATCCGCATCAATCCAAAAGTCCTGTATGGGCTGACCAATGCGCAGATTGTGAGTTTGCTGGGAATGGTTCTTGGTTTCATTCTCCTCTGGCAGATCAAGAGGGGACAGGCGCTCAAATCTGAAACGGCATGATTTGCGGCCGATTCTCCGCGCACTGAACCGGCTTGCGCAAATAAAAGTCCCCGGACGGAGACTTCCGGGGACTCGCGGGCCAGCCAAATTGGAGAGCGCTAGAGCATCTGCCGCAAAACGTATTGCAGGATGCCGCCGTGATGGTAGTAGGAAACTTCCTCCGGGGTGTCCACGCGAGCGACTACGGAGAAGGTCTTTGTCCTTCCGTCTCCCGATTTAGCATGCACCGTGATTGTTTTCTTTGGCGTCAGTGAGGCGACGCCTTCGATCTCGAATACTTCGTGGCCGCTCAGGCCAAGTGTCTCGCGATTCTCGCCGGCCTTGAATTCCAGCGGAAGCACGCCCATGCCGACGAGGTTGCTGCGGTGAATGCGCTCGTAGCTTTCGGCAATCACCGCGCGCACGCCGAGCAGCCGCGTGCCTTTGGCCGCCCAATCGCGCGAAGAGCCGGAACCGTATTCTTTTCCGGCGAGGACCACCAGCGGCACACCGGCTTCGCGATATTTCACGGCGGCGTCATAGATCGACATCTTTTCGCCGTCAGGAAGGAAAAGCGTCCAGCCACCTTCCGTGCCTGGAGCAAGTTGATTGCGCAGGCGGATATTCGCAAATGTGCCGCGCACCATGACTTCGTGGTTGCCGCGCCTCGCGCCATAGGAGTTGAACTCGTGCGGCTTCACGCCGTTGGCGATGAGGTATTTCCCCGCTGGCGAATCCATGGGAATCGAGCCAGCGGGCGAAATGTGATCAGTGGTGACACTGTCGCCAAGAATCGCCAGCACCTTGGCGCCGTGAATATCCGCCAGCGCCGGGGGTGTCTTCGGCATGTTGTCGAAGTAAGGCGGCAGCTTGATGTAGGTCGATTTGGGATCCCACTTGTAGATGTCGCCTTGCGGGATCGTCAAGGACTTCCAGTGCGCGTCGCCTTCGAATACTTCGCTGTATTGCTTACTGTACTGCGCCGAAGTAACGGAAGCTCGAACGGTGGCTTCGATTTCCTGCGGCGTCGGCCAGACGTCTTTCAGGTAGACCGGCTTGCCTTGAGGATCGTTGCCCAGAGATTCCGTGGTGAGGTCCATGTCCATACGCCCGGCGAGAGCGTAAGCGACGACCAGCGGAGGGGAAGCCAAGTAGTTGGCGCGAACCAGCGGATGAATGCGGCCCTCAAAGTTGCGATTGCCGCTGAGCACGGCCACGGCGATCAAATTGTTGTCTTTGATGGCGGTGCCAATGGCCTCCGGAAGCGGACCACTGTTGCCGATGCAGGTGGTGCAGCCGTAGCCAACAAGATGAAAATTCAGTTTCTCGAGATATTGCGTCAACCCCGCGGCCAGTAGGTAATCGGTCACGACTTTCGAGCCGGGCGCCAGGCTGGTTTTCACCCACGGCTTCACGTGCAAGCCGCGCTCGACGGCCTTCTTTGCCAGCAAACCCGCGCCCAGCATCAGCGAAGGATTTGAAGTGTTGGTGCAACTGGTGATGGCGGCAATGACCACGGAGCCGCTGGAAAGGTCAAACGAGTCGCCGTTGTTCCGAACGGCGACGTGCTTTGCCGGCGTCCCTTCCACCACTTTTGTGAAGGAAGATTTGGCCTGGCGCAGCGCGACACGATCTTGAGGGCGCTTGGGGCCAGCAACAGTCGGTTCGACCGTGCCCAGATCCAATTCCAGGATGTCATTGAAGAGTGGCGCGGGTGTTTCATCGGTGCGGAAAAGCATCTGCTCTTTGCAGTAGGCTTCGACGAGAGCGATCTGTTCCGCAGAACGCGCGGTGAATTGCAGATAATTTAGCGTTTCCTTGTCCACGGGAAAAAAGCCCATGGTCGCGCCATACTCGGGGGCCATGTTGGCTATTGTGGCGCGGTCGGGGACGCTTAGCGTGGACAGACCTGAGCCATAGAATTCCACGAATTTTCCGACGACGCCTTTTTTGCGCAACATTTCCGTGACGGTCAAAACCAGATCCGTCGCCGTCGCGCCTTCGCTCAAGCGGCCGTGCAGGCGGAAACCAATCACCTCCGGAATGAGCATAGAAGAGGGCTGACCGAGCATGGCCGCCTCGGCTTCAATGCCGCCGACGCCCCAGCCGAATACGCCGAGAGCGTTGACCATGGTGGTGTGCGAATCCGTGCCCACCACTGAATCCGGATAAGCCTCAAAGCGGTTGCCGTAGGGCATTGCGCAAACCACGCGCGCGAGATATTCCAGGTTTACTTGATGGCAGATGCCGGTGTCAGGCGGAACGACTTTAAAATTTTGAAACGCCGTCTGCCCCCAGCGGAGGAAAGCATAGCGCTCCACGTTGCGTTGAAACTCCAATTCTGCATTCAAGCCAAACGCATTGGCGTTACCAAAATTGTCAACTTGCACGGAGTGATCGATAACCAGTTCGGCAGGGAACAGCGGATTGATTCGTTTCGGATTGCCGCCCATGCGCTGCACGGCTTCGCGCATAGTCGCGAGGTCCACGATCGCGGGTACGCCGGTGAAGTCCTGCAGCAGCACGCGCGCAGGCATGAACGCAATCTCTTTTTCCGGGGCGCCGGGCCGCCAGCACCCGAGCGCACGGATGTCTTCGGCATGCACGAAGCGGCCATCCTCGCATCGCAAGAGATTCTCAAGAAGGATGCGCAGCGAAAAGGGAAGTTTCGCCAGATCGGCGACGCCCTGCTTTTCAAGGAATTCTAGGCGATGAATTTCAAAGCTTTGGGCGCCAACGTTCAGTTTGTCGCGTGTGCGGAAAGAATTGCCCGCATTGATGGCCATTCTGACAGTCCTTTCGCCGTGAACCGTAGCCCACTATGATAACCGAAATTGAATCCGCGCGCCGCGCAGCTATACTGGTGTTGCCGTGAACATTGTTCTCATTTCGACTTATGAGTTGGGGAGGCAGCCTTTTGGTCTGGCGTCGCCTGCTGCTTGGCTGCGGAAACGTGGCCATCACGTCCTAGTGCAGGACCTTGCCCGTCAGTCGTTGGATGAAACCACGATTGGCCACGCAGAGCTGATCGCTATCTATTTGCCCATGCATACAGCAACACGCTTGGCCGCACAGCTCATTCCGGTGCTAAGAGAGAAAAATCCAGGCGCTCACCTATGCTGTTATGGGCTGTATGCACCCATGAACGTCGAGTATCTTCGTGCGCTCGGTGTTTCCACGATTCTCGGCGGCGAGTTTGAAGAGGGTTTGGTTCAACTGGCACAGCGCCTCGCCGAAAATGGAACGCAAGCCAGTGTGCTGCCCGTGGAGTCCATGATTTCCATGGCCCGGCTGCAGTTCGAAGTGCCGGATCGCTCCGGGATGCCGGCAATGGAAAGGTACGCGCATCTGATTGTTCCCGGGAACGGCTTTCGGGTCGTTGGTTCGACAGAAGCAAGCCGCGGCTGCAAGCATCTTTGCAGGCATTGTCCCGTCGTTCCTGTTTACAACGGCGTTTTTCGAATCGTCAGCCGAGATGTAGTGCTGGAAGATATCCGCCGCCAAGTAGCCGCCGGCGCCCAACACATCACCTTCGGCGATCCGGATTTCTTTAACGGCATCCGTCACGCCATGGAACTCGTCGAAACGTTTCATCGCGAATTTCCCGCCGTTTCTTATGACGTGACCATCAAGATTGAACACCTGCTCAAATACCAGGAGCACTTGCCGGCGCTTCGTGATTCCGGCTGCCTCTTTGTAATCAGTGCGGTCGAATCCGTAGATGATGCCGTGCTGGAGTTCCTCGACAAAGGACATACGCGCGAAGATTTTCTGCACGTCATAAAAGCTTTTCGCGAGCTTGGCATGACGCTTCATCCGACGTTCGTTCCCTTCACTCCGTGGACCACCGTGGATGGCTATTTGGATCTATTGCGAGTGATCGAGCAACAAGGCGTGATCGAAAATGTCGCGCCCATTCAGCTTGGCATCCGTTTGCTTATTCCAGCAGGCTCGCGAATGTTGGAGCTGGAAGACGTGCGTCGCCTGATTAAACCGTTCGATCCGCAGTCGCTGGCATATCCTTGGAAGAATGCCGACCCACGGCTGGATGCTCTCAGCGAAACAGTACAGGAAATCGCCGTCGTGGCGGAGCGCCGAAAAGAATCTCGTTCGGCTACGTTCGAACGAGTCTGGAGCGCCGCGCACGCGGCCGCTGGTTTGTCCGCCCCGCGTCTCAACCCATCGTTGCATCCGCAGTCCGCTGCTCCTTTCCTCAGCGAACCCTGGTACTGCTGTGCCGAGCCGACTCAGGATCAACTCGTCTCCATCGGCGTACAGAAGCCAGTCACGAAGCATGCCCTCGCAACCGCTGATGGTTTTGTTTGATCATCGCGAGAAACGCATCGCCAATGGCTCATCCCTCAAAACGATTGTTGCTCTTCACCGCGAAACTGGGTTATCAGACGCGCAGCTTCGAAGACGCCGCTCACAAACTCGGCGTGGAACTCGTCTACGTCACCGATCGCTGCCACCAGCTCGAAGATCCTTGGGGTGACCAGGCCATTCCCGTGCATTTCGAAACACCGGAAGTCGCTGCATATACAGTGATGGAAGCGCCTCGCGGACAAAACGTGGGTGGGATCCTTGCTCTTGGTGACCGGCCCCCGGCCGCCGCCGCTTACGCCGCTCGCGGTTTGGGAATCCGCTACAACCATCCCGCCGCAGTCGAGGCTTGCCGGAGCAAATTACGGGCGAAAGAGATCTTTCGCGATGCAGGCTTGAACGTCCCGTGGTTTCAGAAGCTTCCCATCGTTCCCACCCCCGAGCCGTCACTTCTCGGAATTTCCTATCCGTGTGTGTTGAAGCCGCTTTCGCTTTCGGCCAGCCAAGGCGTTGTACGCGCGAACAATCGGGAGGAGTTCCTCGCGGCAGCGGCACGTGTACGGCGATTGCTTCATTCACCCGAAATTCTTGCCACGCGCGAAGCGAATCTGGATCAAATGCTAGTCGAAAGCTATATCCCCGGAAGGGAAGTTGCCGTTGAAGGACTTCTCACCGATGGCGGACTCCGTGTATTGGCGATTTTCGATAAACCTGAACCGCTCGAAGGTCCATACTTCGAGGAGACGATTTACGTCACGCCATCACGACTTCCGGAATCCGCGCAACTCGCCATCGAGAAATGCGCGAAAGACTCAGTGCGAGCGTTGGGTCTTTCGCATGGACCAATCCATGCAGAGTTTCGAATCAACGAGCAAGGGGTGTGGCCGATCGAAGTCGCGCCGCGTCCCATTGGCGGCCTCTGCGCACGATCACTCCGGTTTTCGTTTGATGGCGAGATAGGACCAATCGGCCTGGAAGAGCTGCTCGTTCGTCACGCTTTGGAGCTACCCGGATGGAATTCGCCCCGTGAACAAATCGCCTCCGGCGTCATGATGATTCCCGTTCCCATGAGCGGGGTTCTGGAAGCAGTTTCGGGGGAAGAAGCCGCCCGTTCAATTCCGGGGATCACCGAACTGACAATCACTGCCCGGCTGCACGATGCTATCGCCGCATGGCCAGAGGGTTCAAGCTATCTGGGATTTCTTTTTGCGCGGGGGGACATACCGGAGGAAGTCGAGCAAGCGCTGCGCCAAGCCCACGAAAAATTGTCCTTCAAGATTACGACTCAGCTTCCCGTCGAACATCCCGCAACGCGGCGAATGACCAATCAGGGAAACTAACCTTTCGCCTTGGGCGCGACGTATCCTTCGGGCAACTTGGCGCCCTCGCCGAAGAAAAACTGCTCCATCTGCTCCCCCATGATCTTCTGGGAATTGGGGTCGAGCGGATTCAGGCGGTATTCGTTCATGATCATCTTGGAATGCTCCAGCCAGAGCTTCCAGGCGTCCTTCGAAACACTTTCAAACACACGCTTTCCCAGTTCTCCTTGCCAGGGGACACGATCCAAGCCGGGCAATTCCTTGCCAAATTTCACGCAGTGCACCATGCGCGCGCCGGGCTTTACCGCTTCGCTGGGTGCCGGTGTTGGTTCGCAAGATTCATTCGCCATGCTTTTCTCCTCACGCGCGATCTTCCATCTCACCTTACTGCAAAGTTGCTCAAATTCCTAGTTGCGCCCGGTGCCTCGGAAGGGGTCCTTGCAGCTCGCCCTCGCTCTGGGTGACTTCGAATCCCTTGGCCGCCGGCGAACTCCCGTAATACGATTGCATCTGTCGAGCGGAGCGGAGCAGGGCTTGGTGCAGTTGGAGGCCATCCTCAATAACGCTTTGGGGAAGAATCGTATTCTTCCGTCGTAAATTTCGTATCTCTTCGCGTTCTCGTTCATCCAAATGGTAGGGCCGCGAGTAGAACCCAAAATTCGTAGGAGTTGCGCCCTTGGCTAAGATCACCACGCTCTTCTGGGACATCGGTGGCGTCGTCCTGACCAACGGTTGGGACCGCGGCTCGCGCAAAGAAGCTGCCAGCGCTTTCCACCTCGATTGGGAGGAATTTCAGGACCGCCACGATCTCTCTTTCCCGGCTTTTGACTCTGGCCAAATCACCTTGAACGAATATCTCGACCGCACCCTCTTTTATCGCCAACGCAGCTTTACCCGCGAGGAGTTCACCGCCTTTATGTTCGCGCAGTCCAAGGAATACCCGGACACGCGCGCCATTCTCGATGAAGTTTCCATCTCCGGGAAATACTTTGTCGGTGCCATCAACAATGAGCCACTGGAGCTCAATCAGTACCGCATTGAAGCCTTCGACCTTCGCCGGAACTTTCTGGTTTTCTTCAGCTCGTGTTACGTCCGCTCCCGCAAACCAGAGGAAACGATCTTTCGCATCGCGCTTGAAGTTACCCAGCGCCCGCCGGACCAATGCCTTTTTATTGATGACCGCCCTCTGAACCTGGAGAGCCCGCGGCGCCTCGGCATGAACACCATTCACCATCAGAATGCAGAACAATTGCGTTCCGAGCTTGGAAATTACGGGGTTGAGGTATAGTTTTGAACGCCGCTTCAGGTACCTGAACTGGGCGCAACTTGGCGGAGGACGTGAAAATGGCTGGCGATTCGGCTCGTTCCAGTTCAGTTTACGGAAGCGTGGTTGAACCCTGCACCGTGGTTCTTTTCGGTGCTTCGGGCGATCTCGCCAAACGCAAAGTCATTCCCGCGATGTACGACCTCGCGATTCACAACGGGCTTGGGCCCCGGTACGCCATCGTTGGCTTTGCTCGTACCCCCATGACGGACGACGCCTTTCGCACCACGCTGGGCGAGGCTGCTAAGAGCATCTCCGAAGTTGGTCCCATCGATCCCAAACAGTGGGACGAATTTGCCACTAACCTTCACTATTTTCCCGGGGACTACGGCAACGAGGAATCTTACACGCAGCTCGCTAAGCGGCTCACGGAGGTTGAAGCTGCCAAGAACCTTTGCGGCAACCGCCTCTTCTATCTCTCCACTCCGCCTGAAGTCTATCCAGACATCGTTGAGCATCTCGGCCGCGCGGGACTCTCTCGCCCGTGTGCGCCGAATTCTTGGGTGCGCATCATCATTGAGAAACCATTTGGCCGCGATCTCGCGTCAGCCAAAGCGTTGAACCAGATTGTTCTCAACGTTTTCGACGAACAGCAGGTCTACCGCATCGATCATTACCTCGGCAAGGATACCGTTCAGAATCTCCTCGTGCTCCGCTTTGGTAACGGCATCTTCGAGCCTCTTTGGAATCGCAACTACGTCGACCATGTCCAGATCACCGCTTCGGAAACACTTGGTGTCGAGCGGCGTGGCGGTTTCTATGAAACCGCCGGGGCCCTCCGCGATATGATTCAGAGTCACGTTTTGCAACTCACCTCTCTGGTCGCCGTTGAGCCTCCCGCCTCCTTCGATGCCACTGCCGTCCGCAATGAAAAATTGAAGGTGCTGCAATCGATCCGTCCTTTCAATTTGGAAATGGTCGCCCAAGCCGTCGTTCGCGGCCAATATGCGCCAGGAAAATTGGGCGATACTCCCGTAACCGGTTACCGTCAAGAGCCCCACGTGAACCCCGCTTCCAAGACCGAGACATTTGTTGCTGCCAAACTACTGATCGACAACTGGCGCTGGGCCGGCGTTCCGTTCTATCTGCGCACTGGCAAGCGTCTTGCCAAGCGCACCACCGAGATCATGATTGAGTTTCGCCGCGCGCCTCACATGGTTTTCCGCGAGCGCGAAGTGGAGCCTAACCGCCTCATTTTGAATATTCAACCGGACGAAGGCATCTCGGTTTCCTTTGGCGCAAAGCGGCCCGGCACGGAAATGAGCATCGGCAACGTCACCATGAATTTCAGCTATAAGGAAGGTTTTGGCGACGCGAGCCGCAGTGCCTACGCCACGCTCTTGAATGATTGTGTGCGCGGCGATGCCACGCTCTTCGATCGCGGCGACAGCGTCGAAGCCGCGTGGTCTCTGGTCGATCCTATCATCGATGTCTGGAGCGCCGCCAAGAGCGCCACCGTGCCGCAGTATGCGTCGGGAAGTTGGGGGCCGCGCGAATCCGATCTTCTGCTCGAACGTGACGGCAGGCAGTGGTACAACCCATAAATGCTATAATCGGTTCATTAAATCGTTTCAGAAGATTCGGAGGAGGGGACACTTGATCCTCGCGGGCGACGTTGGCGGGACGAAGTGCAATTTGGCGCTCTTCTCGGAAAAAGGCGGCACTCTCACGCCCGTTTTCAAGCAGCGCTTCGCAAGCAAGGAGTTCGCGCAATTCGAACGCATCGTCAATGAATTTTCACGCCAGGCTGCCGATCATCTGGGCAAGGAACGCATCGTCGCCGCCGGATTCGGAATCGCCGGACCGGTCATCAATGGCACCGTGCGCGCCACCAATCTCCCGTGGATCGTCGATACCAAAACGCTCATCAAAGAGTTAAATGTCCCCCACGTCGTTCTTTTGAATGACCTCGGCGCCACTGGCCACAGCATCGAGCATCTTCCGCCTGAGGATTTCTGCGTCCTGAATCCAGGCACTCCCGAGCCGGGAGGTACCCGCGCCTTGCTCGCCGCCGGCACCGGCCTCGGTCAGTCCTTTCTCGTCTGGGACGGCGGCCGCTACCGCGTTGTTCCCTCGGAAGGCGGCCATTCCGATTTTGCTCCGCACACCGAGCAGCAGATCGAACTCCTGCGCTTCATGCGGCGCCGCTATCCTCAAGTCAGCTTTGAGCTGATTCTCTCCGGCCGCGGGTTCCGCACCATTCACGAGTTTCTCGATCCAAAAGTAATCCACGCTTCCTTCGACGATCCCGACTCCGATCCCGCCCCGGAAATTACGCGTCGCGGCTTGGACAAGTCCTGCCGCGTCTGTTCCGACACTCTTGATCTCTGGACCGCCATCTACGGTGCTGAAGCCGGAAATCTCGCCCTGAAGGTTCTGGCGCTCGGCGGTGTTTACGTCGCCGGCGGCATCGCCATCAAAATCCTCGACAAAATGAAAGACGGCACTTTCTTCCACGCCTTCAAAGACAAATGGAAATTTGAAGGCCTCCTCAGCAATGTTCCCGTCTCCATCGTCCTCAACGAATCCGCCCCGCTTCTCGGCGCCGCCTACGAAGCCCTCGCCGCCATCGACAAGTAGGGCCCGCCTTCTGAGGCGGGCCGCTCCTGCCGCATTGACAATCCACGCCACACTCGTACGCGCGCGTATAATAAACAAATGCAACAGCCTGAACTTGTCCTACTGAAGACCTATGGCAGCCGCAGCGAGGTGGAGGTCGCCAAGAGCGCGCTTGCCTCCGCGAGCATCGATGCGGTCATCGAAGCCGATATCGCCGGCCGCATGCGCGAGCATCTTGCGTGGTCGGGAATTGGATTTCGCTTGTTCGTACGCGCCGACGACGCAGAAGCGGCGCGATTTTCTTGCAGCCGCAGCCGAGTCAAGCGCAGGTACCGGTGACGAGCGCTAGCACCGCCACTCGATCCTTTCCTCTCTGAGTCCTCCGTGCTCTCTGCGAGCTCTGCATTGTTTTTTTGCTTCGTCCGTCTGCGAAGCTTGCTACGCTTGTTCCAATGGCTTTCCTCGAAGAAAAATTCGGCGACTGGAAGCCCGTCTCCCGCATCACCGGAATCGCCTGGCTCTGTTTCTACGCCCTATTCCTTCTCTACGCCGTCACCAGCAGCACTGGCTTCCTAATCCTCGACTACGCCAATCTCATCATCCACGAAGGCGGCCATTTCTTCTTTAGCTGGTTCGGCGATACCATCCGCATCCTCGGCGGAACGCTCGGCGAACTCCTCGTCCCCCTGCTATGTGCCGCCTACTTTTTCTTTCAACGCGAAACCACCGGCTTCGCCTTCAGCATCTTCTGGTTCTTCGAAAATTTCCCCTACATTGGCACCTACATGGCCGACGCCCGCACCGCCGCCTTGCCTTTGGTTGGCTCGGGAGATTCCGACTGGGAGATTCTCTTCACCCAGTGGGGCCTCCTTGCCCAAGACCAGAAAATCGGCGTCACCATGCGCATCCTCGGCTATCTCGGCATGTTCGCCATCGGCCTCTGGCTCGCCCACCGTCTCCGCCATGACTCAGCGCATCGTAACGATGCAAAATTTCCTTTGTAGGGGCGCAGCACCGCTGCGCCCTTGCTTGGCGTAGAACGCAGCGCAGGGTCATTCCGAGCAGAGCGAAGAATCCGCTTTTTCGCGATCAACGAAGTACACCGCGGTCAATCGGCCGTCGTCACTCGCATGATAAGATCAACCTTGTACGAGCAGGGAGGCGCCATGGGCGACCAAGGCGACAACAAGAAAGGCTACGGAGTGCGCATCATTCGAGATCCCCAAACCTGTGGGGGCGAGCCCGTCTTTAGAGGAACCCGGGTCACTCTCCGCACTGTCCTTGCCAGCTTGGCCGCCGGCGATACTGCCAAAGAGATTCTTGCCGATTTTCCCAGCCTGAAACCGGAAGACATCCAGCCCGCTATCGCCTTTGCTGCTGCCTCCGCCGAAAAAGATCTCCCAGTGCCAGAAGTCCCGGGCGAAAAGAAAATGAAACAAGCCGAAGACATCATCGGCCGCTACCGCAACACCCTGCACACCCTCTCTTGATGGCAGCAAGCGCTCCGGCTTCATCGTCGGTATCCTCATTCCTCAAACTAAACGGCTACCACTTCACCGCCACCGAGGCATCCGCCGCCCAAGCCATCCTCAGCCTCGCCGCCGGGACCCTCGATGAACCCGCCCTTGCCGCCTGGCTCCGCGCCAACGTGATCGCTTCCTAGTCGCTTCAGCCGCGATTCGCGTCTCTTCCTGCCTGTTTCTTGGTAAACTACATCGTTCCGATTCTTCCTAAAGTTGGCCCGAGGGAAAACCTCACTCTTCCCACTCATAGGCCAAGGAGCTGAGTATGAGCAGTGCCGTAACCACCCAAGTCACCGATCTTCAGAACTACGTGAACGGCGCTTGGCGCCGCTCCACCGCAACCGAATACACCGAAGTCACGAATCCCGCCACCGCCGAGTTGCTGGCCCGTACCCCGCTCTCGACTGCCGCCGACGTTGACGCCGCCGTCCAAGCCGCCGCCGATGCTTTCCCGGCTTGGCGTCGCACTCCTCCTGGCGAGCGCGTTCGATACCTGTTCGCGCTTAGGAATCTCCTCGAAGAGAATCTCGACGAACTCGCGAGAATCATCACTCTCGAAAATGGCAAGACCTTCCCGGAAGCCCGCGCCGAACTTCGGCGCGCCATCGAAAATGTCGAAGTCGCCTGCGGCATTCCCATGATGATGCAGGGCTACAACCTCGAGGACGTCACTCCCGGCGTGGACGAAATGCAAATCCGCCAGCCGCTCGGAGTCGTCGCCGCCATCGTGCCTTTTAACTTCCCGGCGATGGTCTCCTACTGGTTCCTCCCCTATGCCATTGCCTGCGGTAATACCTTCATCCTCAAGCCTTCCGAGCGCGTTCCCCTGTCGATGCATCGCGCCTTCGAGCTTCTCGAAAAAACCGGCCTGCCCAAGGGAGTCGTCAACCTCGTCAACGGCGGCAAAGATGTCGTCAACGCCCTCTGCGACCATCCACAAGTTCGCGCTATCAGTTTTGTCGGCTCCACTCCCGTGGCCAGGCACGTTTACACTCGCTCCGCCGCCAGCGGCAAGCGCATGCAATGCCAGGGCGGCGCGAAGAATCACGTCATCGTTTTGCCGGACGCCGATATGGAGCTCGCCACGCAGATCATCAGCGACAGCGCCTTCGGCTGCGCTGGCCAACGCTGCCTTGCCGTTTCCGTCGCCGTCACCATCGGCGACGCGCAAAAGACTTTCCGCGATTCCATCGCGCATGCCGCTTCTGCAATCCTCGTCGGCAACGGCCTCGATACCGGCGTTCAAATGGGCCCGGTCATCACCAAGGAAAGCAAGCAACGCATCGAATCGCTGATTTCCGCTGGCGTCGGCGAAGGCGCAAAACCCATCGTCGATGGCCGCAACACCAAAATTCCCAAATACGAATCCGGAAATTTTGTCACTCCCACTATTCTTGATGGCTTGCCGCCAACCAGCCAGCTTGCTAACACTGAGATCTTTGGTCCCGTGCTCAGCCTGGTTCACGCCAATTCCATAGACGAAGCCATGGAATTTCTCCGCCGCAGCCCCTATGGCAATCAGGCGTCGCTCTTTACCACCAGCGGCTCCGCCGCGCGCAAATTCCGGTACGAAGCGCCCGCCGGAAATATCGGTATTAACATCGGCGTGGCTGCCCCGATGGCCTATTTCCCGTTCAGTGGCTGGAAAGAAAGTTTCTTCGGCATTCTTCACGGCCAGGGACGCGACGCCGTCGAATTTTTCACCGAATCGAAAATCGTAGTCGAGCGCTGGTCGCGCCAGGAAACCCGCAAGTTTTAGTTATGCTGACGAAACCGCTCCACCTCGACGTCCACGAACAAATCGAGTGCGCGCAAACCCTCGCATCGCGCTTTTACACCGATCCCGCCATCCTCGAAGTCGAGAAAACGCGCATCTTCCAGCGCACCTGGCAAATGGTCGGAACGCTGAGCCAGTCCTGCGGCGAAGTAAACGGTGTGAAGCGCACTATCGCCGACCCCGAAAGCTTTTTCACCGCCGATGTCGCTGGTGAACCCATCATCGTCGTTCGCGACAAGGAAGGCGCGTTGCGCGCCTTCAGCAACGTTTGTCGCCACCGTGCCGGGCCGATCGCGCTTGGCAGCGGTTGCAAAAACGTACTCCGTTGCCAATATCACGGCTGGACCTACACGCTCGACGGCCGCTTGATCGGCACGCCCGACGTCGAAGGCGTCGAATTTTTCGACCGCAGCACGATGGGCATGGTGCCGCTCCGCTGCGAAACTTGGGAGCAATTTATCTTCGTGAATTTCGACTTGAAAGCCGAGCCGCTCTCAAGTTACCTCGGCCAGATTCCACAACAAGCGCGAGGTTTCCAATTTGAGGGCCTGCAATTTGCTGAACGCCGCGACTACGTCATCGATTGCAACTGGAAAGTCTACGTCGACAATTATCTCGAGGGCTACCACATCCCCATTGCCCATCCCGGTTTGATGAAAGAAATCGACTACGCGCAGTATCGCACTGACACTTTCCGCTACTACTCCCAGCAATTCGCGCCCATCCGCGCCATGAAAGCCGAAGACGCCGGCGAGCGGCTCTACGCGCCAGGCGCTGCCTTGCAACAAGCTCTCTACTTCTGGGTCTTCCCGAATCTGATGCTCAACATTTATCCCGACAACATTTCAACGAATTTGATTGTTCCGCTCTCGCACGAGAAAACGCTGACGATCTTCGAGTGGTTCTTCCACGATATCGCCACCGACGAAAATCAGCAGCGCATCAAGGTCTCGGTGGCCTTCAGCGATGAGGTACAGCAGGAAGACATCGGCCTTTGCGAAAACGTGCAACGCGGTCTGCGCTCTTGCACTTACGACCGCGGCCGTTACTCCGTCAAGCGTGAAAATGGCGTTCACCATTTCCACATGCTGCTCGGCGAATTCCTCGGTCAAGTCTGACGGTAAGCTCCAAGAGGGGAATTGTGATAATCATCATCATGGGCACAACCGGTGCCGGCAAAACCACCATTGGCACCATGCTTGCCTCGCAGCCCAAATGGGAATTCGCTGACGCCGACACCTTCCATCCGTCCGCCAACATCGAAAAAATGTCCCGAGGTATTCCGCTTAATGACGCCGACCGCGCTCCTTGGCTCGCAGCGATGCGCAAAGCCATCCTCGACTGGATCGCTGCCGGCAAAAACGTCGTACTCGCCTGCTCCGCCCTCAAGCGCGCCTATCGCGACGAGCTTCGCCCCAGCCCCGAAGTAAAGATCATTTATCTAAAAGGGGACTATGCACTCTTCGCCGAAAGAATCCACCACCGCCACGGCCATTTCGCTAGCGAAGCCATTCTGGCGGGCCAATTCGCCGATCTTGAGGAGCCTGAAGATGCCATCACAATCGACGCAGCCAAGTCCCCGGACGAAATCGTCGCCGAAATCCGCAGGCGGCTTACATTATCTTGAAGTTCGCGGCCTGCCGGAGCGAATGCGTCAGGGCTTCGCGGGTGCCGGTTGTGGCGTCGCAGAGGGAGTTCCGAAACTTACTTTGGGCACTTGCCGAGCGCCTTCCTCCGTCTTGAAATACGCGTCGTTACGCGTGAATCCGCCCATGCTTGCTACCAGGCTGTTCGGGAAAAGCGCAATAAACGTGTTGTAGTCCTGCACTACTTCATTGTAGCGCCGCCGTTCGACCGCGATACGATTCTCCGTGCCTGCCAGCTCATCCTGCAAGCGCAGGAAGTTCTCATTGGATTTTAATTGCGGATAATTTTCCACCACTACCAACAAGCGCCCCAAGGCGGAATCCAACTGCCCGTTCGCCGCGATTTTTTCCGACGGAGAATGTGCGCCTAGTAATGCCGAACGCGCCTTGGCGATATCGCCGAACACAGTTTGCTCCTGCAACGCAAAGCCTTTCACCGTCTCCACCAAGTTAGGGATCAGGTCCGCTCGCCGCTGCAGAACGACGTCCACCTGCGCCCAAGCGGCATTTACCGCCTCGCGTTTTATTGCCATCTGGTTCCTGCGGCTGACAAACGAACTCCCCAGCAGGAGCGCGATCACCACCAAAACAATCAGAACGATCAGACCTATTTTCATAGCCGCCTCACATCAGTAAGATTTACGAATGCGCATTCTTCACGCGACGCCATTCCCGCTTCGGAAAGTGATGGTCCAGCGCCTCCACTGTTTTCTCCAGCGCCTTTAGATAAACACCGTATACCGGAACAATTTCGCCGTGAAATTCGCCCGTCTCACGCAGCTTCAAAAGGGGGCTAAAGGCCGCCATGTTTGCTCCCGTCACCGCCGCTGCCCGCTCCACAATATCATGCGCCGCGACCGGCGGCTCTTCCCCGAATGCAATTACCACGTGGCGCAGCAGCGTCAGCACCGCGGAAAATGACTTCCTCAGCACGGGAGCCAGCTCTTTCGAATCACCCGGCGCGCGCAGATAATGTTGCCGCAGTTTCAACACGGTCGTTCGCAAATCATGCTCAATCTGCACGCGATGCAGATTCATCGGTACTTCAATTTTCGCGACGACATCCGCTCCGTAAAGCACGCGACGCCCGTGCTTCATGTCCAGAATCTCGATCGCGAAGGTATCGGCGGCATGCTTTAGCTCATCTTCCGTAAAGAAAAGCGGCGCAGGCTCTTTCATATCAGCGCACCACCATTTCACCACCGGCGCGATGCGTCCCAATTCCTCCACGCTCAACGAGAGGAGGATGCAGACAACGTTCAGATCCGAATGTCTTTCGTGAAAATCCCCGCGCGCCGCCGATCCGAACAAAATCACGCATTCGAGGTTTGACACCGCAAATTCCTTCAGCCTTCTCACCAGCTCCGTCAGTTTCATTTCTGTGGAGAGCATTTCGCTACCATCCCTTTCCTCCAGCGCTACCAGCTTCCTGAAGCGCCTCCGCCTCCGCTGCTGCCTCCGCCAAAACCTCCGAACCCGCCCCCCCCCCCCCCCCCCCCGAAGCCGCCTCCCCCCCAACCGCCTCCCGATCTGCCCCCGCCGCTGTTCAACAACATTCCCAGCAGAAACCAGAGACAGCCGCTTCCGCCTCCCAGGCCGCCACCGCGCGACATCAGGCTTCCGATCACCACAACGGCCACAATCAAAGCAAAGATAAGCCCGAGTCCGCCAATTCCGCCGTCGTCTCGGCTGACTCGAATCGGGCTTTGCAAAGGCGGTTGTCCGCTCAGCGTTACGCCCGAATCGGCGGCAATATAGCCGGCAAGTTGCCAAGCTCCGGCTTCGGCGGCCTTGCCGTAGTTCCCCTGGCGCAAGTAGGGCACCATCGCGCGCCCTGCATCTCCAGCACGCGCATCATTGATCACCGGCTCGAGCCCGTATCCTACTTCGATGCGATACTTGCGTTCGTTGGGGGCGACCAGCAACAAAACTCCGCGATTGTCTTTTTTGCTCCCGACTCCAAGCTGCTTGTATAGATCCACAGCATAATTGTCGACAGTCTCGCCCTCGAGCGATGTGACGGTCACGATCGCCATCTGTGCGCCCGTCTTCTGCTCCACTTCCGTGCACAGCGCCTCGAGCCGCGTCCGCGCTTCCGGTACGATCACCCCAGCCAGGTCAGTCACGTAGCCGGTCGGGTGAATTTTTTTGATGTCTTCTGCGGCACAGAAGTTCGTGCTGATCAATAGTAGGCAGTCGAGCAGCGCTATTCGAAAGAGGTGGGTTTTTCGCATGCAGTGTGCGAAGGAGTTCGCCAGATGACTATAGGGCTTGCCGCGACCAGCTGTAAAGTGGGAGCAGCCGGCCTCTTCGAGTTTTTCCGCAGTACTGCAATGGAAAACACTGAGGGCGGTCAGCCCGAATGCGCGCATTCACGACGATCGCGGCTCTTCTTGTTTTGTTTCTACTGAAGCCAACCTTGCGACCATAGCGAATTCACACCTATAATCCAATGTCTTTGCCGTGTTGTCAGTTGCACTTGCAGCAGGAGGATACTTGCCGGTCGGAACCGCGTTTCACGAAAGAACGCTCGCGTTGTGCGAAAGCCTGAACTATCGCGAATGGTCTGGCTATTACACCGTCAGCGTGTACGAAATGCATCACGAGCACGAGTACAACGCCATCCGCAATTCCGCGGCGCTGATCGATATTTCACCGCTCTTCAAATACCGCGTAACGGGCCACGATGCCACGAAGTTTGTCAATCGCGTGATTTCGCGCGACATCAATAAAGTCGCCGTTGACCAGGTCATCTATTGTTGCTGGTGCGATCCGGAAGGAAAGGTGATCGACGACGGCACGATCACCCGCCTGGGCGAAAACGATTATCGCTGGACGGCCGCGGATCCGAGCCTGCGCTGGTTTCAGCAGAATGCCCTCGGCCTGGATGTGCAAATTGAAGACATCTCCGAGCAAACCGCGGCGCTGGCGCTGCAAGGCCCGACCTCCGGAAAACTGCTGCACGCCGCCGCGGACGCCAACATCACCAACCTGAAATATTTTCGCGTAACCCATGGAAAGATTGCCGGCGTGCCGGTGGACATTTCGCGCACCGGCTACACCGGCGATTTGGGATTCGAAGTGTGGATGCCGTGGAAGGATGCGGTCAAAGTTTGGGACGCGCTGATCGTCAAGGGCAAAGCCTTCGACATTCATCCCGCGGGGATGATCGCGCTGGATATCGCGCGCATTGAAGCCGGCTTGATCTTGATCGAAGTGGATTACATCTCGAGCAAGAAGGCGCTCATCGAATCGCAGAAATATTCTCCAGCGGAAATCGGACTCGGCAAGCTCGTGGACTTGAAAAAAGAAACGTTCGTGGGGCGCGAAGCGCTGGTACAGGAAGCAAAGCGAAGCGCGGAACGCGCTCTCGTCGGCTTGGAAATCAACTGGAACGAAGTTGAATCGCTCTACGACAAACTAAAAATGGCGCCGCAAGTCCCAAGCATGGCTTCGCGTACCGCTGTCCCTGTGTATCGCGCCGGAAAACAAGTCGGCAAAGCCACTTCGACGACCTGGTCACCGACGTTGAAAAAAATGATCGCCCTCGCTTGCGTCAGCCGCGAGCACTCCGCCGTCGGCACTACGCTAAACATGGAAATGACGGTCGAAGCCGCGCGCCACACCGTTTCCGCCAAGGTCGTGGCCATGCCGTTTTTCAATCCGCCACGCAAGACCGCGGTTCCGGTTCTCTAGCGAGTAATTTGTTGCGTCTAATCGACTCAGTTCGTTACTGTGCGAGCCGGTTGTACTTCTTCAATACTTCGCGGAGTTTCTCGTGCGGCAGCGCGAGTACTTTGTGATTTTCGATGCCGGTCATGGTTTCGGCGGCGACCATCGCGTTAATGATTGCCTCCTCCGTAGCCTGCACCGTCGCGGCGAAGACGGGCCCCAGCTTGTCGTTCGGCAACATTTTTAGATCGACAACGCGATCTGCGGCAGCCGCACCGGAATTGGCGGTGGAGAAGGCGATGAAAATGTCGCCGGAACCATTGCCGGAGATGCTGCCGTTGCGGCCAAGCCCTAGCGAGACGCGGCGGGCCAAGCGCTTGAGCTGATGAGCAACGAGCGGGGCATCCGTCGCAACAACCACGATGATCGAACCGTGATCGTCATCGACAAAGGAAGTGCCAGCGTAAGGAACATCAACAGCAATTTCTCTTCCGACGGGGATTCCCGCAATCCGCAGATTGTCTTTCGTGCCATAGTTGCATTGCACTAGAATTCCAACCGTATAGCCGCCGTCCTTCGACTCGATTTTGCGGGAAGCAGTCCCGATTCCGCCTTTGAAGCCGTTACAGACCATCCCGGTCCCACCGCCAACGTTGCCTTCCTGAACGGCCCCTGACGTCGCGATATCGATCGCGTGCAAGGCATCCTCAGGCTTCACGTGGAATCCATTGATGTCGTTGAGCCACCCGTCCCACGTTTCCGCAACGACCGGCAGCGACCACCAGTAACCGGTCGGATCGGGCTGCCCGTGATTGACGCGCCACTGAACTACCGCGTCGCGCACCACTCCAACGCTGTGCGTGTTGGTGATCATCACCGGGCCTTCCAGAAATCCCGACTCTTCCACCCAAGTCGTTCCGGTCATTTCGCCGTTGCCGTTCAGCGACCACCAGCCGGCGAACACCGGATTGTTCATTGAGTCCTTGCCCCGGGGAAGAACAGCCGTCACGCCAGTTCGAACCGGCCCCTTGCCGACTTGAAGTTTTCCTTCACCGGAAATAAGCGTGGTATGCCCGACGGTCACGCCGGAAACATCGGTGATAGCGTTAAATGGGCCGGGTGTCCCGTCAAAAGGCACCCCGAGATCGCGCGTGCGTGGCTTGGCTGGCGGAGCCGCTTGAGCCGAGGCCAAGGTAGTGGCCATGAGCGAACAAAGAAAAATGACAAGCCCGCGAAAATAATTTCCATGAATCATTATCTGTTTTTCTCCCAGGAAGATTGCGCGGATTTCAGCAATCTGATGTTCTTCTCAATGGCCTTTTCGAGCAGAGTTGCTTGTGCCCCTGCCAATTTCCAATCTTGCTTTTCCACGGCTTCGGTCAGCCCGGGAAATTCAAGGTGAGCGTACGTGTAGCGTGAAGAATAGAGAAGATGCTGGAACCACGGCCGTCCGGGAATACCGGCGGAATCGAGCCAGTTGGATTCCACTTGCAGCAACTGTTCGTTGAGATGCTGGACCTTCCCCGGTGACGCCGTCGCCGATAGAACATCGCGAGCGACGGTATCGCGCAAAGCGCCGCCCGCTTTTTCGAACTCCGCGATTCGAGTGTGAAGCCTCTTCAAGGAAAAACGCCGTGATTCTATCTTGTTTTTCTGCTCCAGCTCGTGCAGGAATTGCTCCAGCGCCGCTGCGTTGAAACCAAAATCAAATGGCAGAAGATCCGCGTTTGCCAAGCGCAGCGCGACGAGCCCCCAGATTCGCGTCAGGGCAACGTGGTACTCAAAGGATGGATCACCGATGTGCGCCATCCAGTAGTGATCGTCGTACATCGAGTGATACACGCCGTAATCGCCCGTGAATCCCAGGTTGATCACCGGTCGCCCGAGATGATTCAGAAACACAGTATGGTCGGAGCCGCTGCCAATGCGCGTTTCCACGAGTGCGCTGTCGAGCGGCGGCGCGCTCGCTTTCGTATCGCGCTTCGCCGTGGCGCGCCATGCTTCGTACAGGGATCTTCCCGAAGGCGCGCGCACGTCTTTCGATGCTTCCACCAGCATCGGCGCGAGCGAAGCCACCGCGGACGGCGAAAAGCTCAAGCCGTCGGGACCCGCTGTTGTAGCGGCTCCCGCAACGGATTCATCCACGTTGAGGTAGGCGACAAGTTTTTTCTTCAAGTCGTCGGCGAACTGCTCGCCCCATTCCGTCGAGCCCGTCAGCGCGTATTCTTCGCCATCCCAACTGCAAACCACGATGGTGCGCCGCGGACGAATGCCGCGCTGCTTGAGTTCGCCGAGCGAACGCGTAAGTTCCATCATCGAAGCCGTGCCGCTCGAAGGATCCACGCCGCCGTAGACCCACGCGTCGCGGTGATTGCCGAGCAGCACCCATTCATCCGGAAGTTCGCTGCCGCGAATGCGCGCTTCCACCACCGTATAAGGCTGCATGCTGGTGTCCATGTCGATTTTCACGTGAACTTTCACCGCCCCGGTGAGTCGATACGTGATGGGCAAAGCGCCTTGCCAGTCCTTTGGCGCTTCGGGCCCGTTCATACTTTCGAGAAGAGGCTTCGCATCCCGCCACGAAAGAGGGAGCGCGGGAATCTTCGGAAGCGAGCGCGCTTCTTCCGGTGCGATGTGTTTTGCGCCGGGGACGGAAGCCCAACCCGGCGTCGTAGGATCGCCGGGCACGATGTAATCGTAAGTGATGGCGCCGCGCTGGATGTGGCTTTCCGGGCCCCACGGGCCGTCGGGAAAAACTTTGCCGCGCGTGGAACCGTCTTCAGCGGGATCGGAATAGATGAGCAGGGCAGCAGCGCCTTCGCGCTCTGCGGTGAGAGCTTTGAATCCGCGATAGCTGTATGGATTGGAATAGCGGACGAGAACAATTTTGCCTTTGATGCTGATACCGTTTTTGCGCAGCAAATCGTAATCTTCGGGATTGCCGCTGTGCGCGTAGACGAGTTCGGCGGTGACGTCGCCGGAAGCGGAATAGCCGAAGTAGGCGCCGGAGACGGCGGGATTCTTCGTGTCGGGATCGACGTCGTAAGCATCTTCGCGCAGTGAAGCTGTGAATTGGACCGGCGCGATCATTTCCAGCGACACACTGCGCGCGCGCGAGTGCAAAACATCGTAGCGGCGCAGCGTGACGTCTTCCCATCCCTGCTTGTGCCATTCATCCGCGACGAAATTGGCGAGCTGATTATTGCGCTCGGAGGCGGCGGGATGCGGTTCGGCGGTGAAGGTGCGGTGCCATTCGCGCGCTCTTTCGGGAGTGGGAATCGACTGAAACTGGTTTTCCATCTCGTGCTCGGCAGCGGCATGTGGCGGAGTGAAGCCGAGAATCGGAGAGGCGGGCGGAGCGTCCTGCTTCAGCTGGGCGGAAAGCGCGACGGCCATAATCAGGAAAAAAACGAATGAGACCGCGAGAGTAGGCAAAGGGCGCCGCATATTTATTTCATTCTCCAGGGAAAGAGTGATTGACTTGCAGCAGACATACCTGACCTGGAATGAATCACGCTGAAAACACTTTCGCAACTGCCGATTGCAGCGCGCGAGCGATCAGCGTGCATTCGTCCCGCGAAATTGTGAAGGGCGGCGCGAGAAGGATGTGATCGCCTCGCATTCCGTCAACGCAGCCTTGCGTCGGATACGTAAGCACATTTTCTTCCAAACAGGCTTGGCGAATCTTCTCGGCAATGTTTTGCTCTCTTGGAAAAGGCTTCCGAGTAGCCTTGTCTTTGACGAATTCAACGCCAACAAGCAGACCAAGGCCACGAAGATCACTGACGTTTGGATGCGACAGCAGGGGTGCAAGTGCGTTGCGCAAATTCTCTCCTGCAGAACTGACGCGAGCAAAAAGCTTGTGCGCTTCAAGATAGTCGAGAACGGCATTGCCTGCGGCGGTGGAAACAGGGTGCGCCTGATAAGTGAAGCCGTGCATGAACGCACCTGAGCCGCGCTCGAATGCTGCGACGACGCACTCGGAAACGAGCACGGCGCCAAGCGGCGCGTAACCGCTAGCAATTCCTTTGCCCACTAAAATCAAGTCTGGTTCGACGCCCCAATGTTGCACTGCGAATGGTTTCCCGGTGCGGCCCATTCCCGTCATCACTTCGTCGGCGATCAGAAGAATTCCATTTGTACGGCAGATCTCGGCGATACGCGCCGCGTAACCTTCCGGAGGAACGGCGGCGCCGAGCGTTGCTCCTACGACCGGTTCGAAAATAAAAGCAGCGATGTCCGTTTTGCTCCCGGCGCCAAACTGCGTTTGCATATCCTCGGCACAAGCAAGCTCGCACTGCGGAAAAGTCTTTTCAAACGGGCAGTGGTGGCAAAAACACGGGGCGATGTGGCCCCATTCCGGGAGCAGCGGTTCGTACGGAGCGCGGCGAGCCACGTTGCCGCTGAGGGACATCGCTCCTAGAGTGCTGCCGTGATAGCTCTGCCGCCGCGAAAGAATTCGATAGCGGTCCCTTCGCCCCGCTTCCAGGCAGTACTGCCGCACAAGTTTGATCGCCGTTTCGGTCGCTTCCGATCCGCCGGAAGTAAAATAAACGCGGCCTCCGTTACGAAAATTGGCAGGAGCCATCGCGAGCAGTCGCTCCGCAAGTTTTTCCGCTTGCGCAGTGTGAAATTGCGAGGTGTGCGCAAAAGCAATCTGCGATGACTGCTCGGCCATGGCGCGGCCGATTTCCGGAACGCCGTGGCCGATGCTCACGACCGCAGCCTGCCCCGACGCGTCAAGAAATCGGCGGCCATCCTCAGCGATGATCCAGCAACCCTCTCCGCGAGAGGCAACAGGAAAGCTCTTCTTGAAATTGCGGGGAAACAGCCCGCTGCGCGTCGGCATGAGATGTCCGGCAAAGGATTGTAGCAGAGTCGCAAGCCGCATCTACCCGATGGTATTGTGCCCGCACTTCAAACTATTGGATTCGCCCGGGAAACATGACATCATCCGTCATTCTGAAAAACGTGATTTTGCATTACCGATTCAGTGAAACGCTTGCGGCTCAGTATGTTTCGAGGGAGAAAGAAGACATGAAATGTTTTTATGTTCGATGCGGTCTTGCGATTTCGCTAATGCTGGGATGCGCGCATTTTATTTCCGCGCAGGAGGCTGCGAAACATCCCATCACTTTTGACGACCTGATCAAGCTGCACCGCATTGGGGAGCCGCAAGTTTCGCCGGATGGCAAGTGGGTGGCGTACACGGTAACCACGCCGGACATGGAAGCGAACCGCGGCGTGAGCAACATCTGGGTAGTGCCTACCTCGGGCGCCGCTGCGATGCAACTCACCCAAAGCGGGCACGATTCATCGCCAGTGTGGTCGCCGGATGGAAAGGCGCTAGCGTTCCTCTCTTCGCGCAGCGGCGATTCGCAAGTGTATTTGCTTTCGATGGAGGGTGGCGAGGCGCATGCGTTGACGAAACTCTCGACCGGCGCGGATATCGTAAAGTGGACGCCGGACGGAAAAACGATTGCGTTTACCTCTTCCGTGTATCCGGATTGCAAAGATGATGATTGCAATAGCAAGCGCGACACGGAAAAAGATAAGAGCAAAGTGAAAGCGCACGTGGCGGAACATCTTCTCTACCGCCATTGGACGCACTGGAATGATGGCAAGCGAGGCCATCTGTTTGTAGTCCCAGCCGACGGTAGCTCAGCACCACGCGACCTCACGCCGGGCGCGAACTACGATGTTCCACCAGATGAGCGCGGCGGGCCGGGTGATATCAATTTCTCGCCGGACTCAAAAGAAATTTGCTTCACGGCGGTGACCGACAAAATGGAAGCGATCAGCACAAATGCGGATTTGTTCACCGTGCCAATCGTCAGCGGGGAACCCAAACGAATCACTACGCAGGCTGGATTTGACGGAAATCCGGTGTATTCACCGGATGGAAAATTCATCGCGTATCACGCGCAGCTTACGCCGGGATACGAAGCAGACCGCTGGCGCATTCTGCTCTACGACCGGGCTGCGGGAAGAATTGAAAATCTCACCGAAACTTTTGATCACAGCGCGGAGGAATTGGCGTGGTCTCCGGACAGCAAAACGATTTACTTCACGGCGGAGGACCAAACGCAGAAGCCGGTGTACGCGATGGCGGCAAAATTTGGTTCGGCTCCGAAAAAGATCATCGCCGATACTTACAACGCGGCGATTTCCTTCAGCGCTGATGGCAAGACGCTGGTCTTTGAACGAACGAGCTTGACGATGCCGGCGGAAATTTTCGCGGCGTCGAGCGACGGCTCCAACGTGCGGCAAATTACGCATCAGAATGATTCCGCGCTCTCGTCAGTGGAGATGAATGCGCCGGAGACATTCTGGTTCGACGGCGCGGAAGGCACGAAAGTGCAAGCGATGCTGATTCGCCCGCCAAAATTCGACGCCTCGAAAAAATATCCGTTGCTCGTGGTGCTGCATGGCGGGCCGCAAACGATGTTCTCAAATGCCTGGAGCTACCGGTGGAACGATCAAGTGTTTTCCGCGGCGGGATACGTGACTCTGATGATCAACCGGCGCGGATCAACGGGATACGGCCAGAAATTCGCGGACGAAATCACCAATGACTGGGGCGGAAAAGCCTACGTCGACGTGATGAATGGCGTCGACTACACGGTGAAAAAATATCCGTTCGTCGATGAAGCACGCATGGCCGCAGCGGGCGGTTCCTACGGTGGATACATGGCGGACTGGATCGCGACGCACACGGGGCGGTTCAAGGCGATTGTGAGCCACGCCGGCGTGTACGACAAAGTTTCCATGTACGCGACCGAAGAATTGTGGTTTGAAGAGCACGACTTGCAAGGCACGCCGTGGTCGAACCCGGAAAGCTACAAAAAATGGGCGCCCGTGACTTACGCGAGCGAGCTTGGAAAATTCAAGACGCCGACGCTGGTGATTGCGGGAGAGCGCGACTACCGCGTGCCGTACACGCAATCGCTGGAATTTTTCAGCGCGCTGCAGCGGCAGGGGGTGCCGTCAAAGCTGGTGGTGTTTCCGGATGAGGGGCATTGGGTCCTGAAGCCGCAGAATTCGCAGTTTTGGTACAAGACGTTTTTGGATTGGCTGACGGCGTATGTGAAATAGCGATTAAGAAGATAGCAGGCGCTGGAAGGCGCGGCGGGCGAAGCGGAAGAGATGGTAGAGCAAGAAGGCGCAGAGCACGACGAGTGCGGCAACGATGATGGTGGTGGCTACCGGGTGAGTTGTCGCCATCCACGTCAGCCACACGGCTAGGACGTCTTCTCCAAAACTTAGAAACCAATTGCTGAAGGGCTCGGGCGTGGTATTTACGGCGGCGCGGGCGCTGGCTTTTGTGCCGTGCGATGTGAGGGCCACCCCTCCGGCGAGCAAGGCGGCGCCCCAGCGCCACTCCGGCGGAGCACCTCCGGCGGCGGCGAAAGTAAGAAGAGCGGCGGCGGGCGGGCGAATGAAAGTATGGAGGGCGTCCCAGAAAGTGTCGAAGTAGGGAATTTTGTCCGCGAAAAATTCCAGCAGATAAAGCGCGACGGCGATGGCCAGAACCCAAGGATGAGAAAGAATCTGCAGACCGGGAGGCAGGTGAAGAACGCCGAAGCGCTGGAGCAAGCCGAGCGTCGCGACGGTGGCGTAAAGATTGAGGCCGGAGGAAAACCCGGCCCCGAGCGCGAGACCAAGAGTTTCAATAGGATTCATGCGGAACCATCATAGCAGGCGGGAAATCGCTCAAACAGCCAGTAACTTCCGCATGCACCTGGCCGAGTTTCCGTTTGACCTGCTACCGAGAGCAAGCGATTCTGTAAGCACGGCGGTCATCCATGTTTGGGCTCAGCCATTTCTTTTATCCCTGGGGCTTTCTCCTGCAGGGCCTGGCGATTGTGCACTTCATCAGGCGGCGGCCGGAGAACTATTGGTTTTACGTCATTTTCTTTCTCGGACCGCCGGGCGCCGCCATTTACATTCTCGCGGAAGTGCTGCCGGACATGGGGCTGCTTCGTGGCTTCTTTCAGGGATTTGGGCGGCGATCGCGCGTTAAGATTGTCGAGACGGCAATCCTGGACAATCCTTCCCCGGCCAACTACGAAGAACTGGGCGAACTCTACAAAGATTTAGGGCAATTTGAGAAGGCGCGCGAGGCATTCACGCATGCGATCGATGCGCGGAGCGCTTCTCTGTACACGTTTTATTCGCGTGCGCAGTGCTCGCTGGGATTGAACGACTTGCCAGCGGCGATCGCCGATCTGGAGCGAGTGGTCGCGGCTGACAGGAAGTTTGATTATCACCGTGCCGCGGGGCTGCTGGCGAATGCCTATGCGCAAACAGGTCAACTGGAACGCGCGGACCAGCTTTTCGCGGATGTAACGCAGATCTCGACGACGCCGGAGACGCTGTACAACTACGCAAGTTTCCTGAAGACGGCGGACCGCCGCGAAGAGTCGCGGGAGTGGGCAGAAAAACTGCTGGCGAAAAAGCGGACGCTGCCGCGGTACATGCAGAGGCGGGAGCGCTCGTGGTTCCGCAAAGGGAAAGCGCTGCTGAAGGAACTTGCCGTGGCGCAAAATTAGCGCAAAATCCGACGAAGCGATTCTGGTTAACAATAACTGGCCACCCCCTCCCCTATTTTTCAAAAGTGTTCATTTCAAATGGCTTTAAGCTGCTTTAGGATCAACACTTCCAGAAGTGTTGATTCTAAAGGTAGTTACGATTACTCTGGCGCGTCGGTATAAGTTCTTTGTTTGCAACACTCCCAATCGCGAAAAAGCTAAGATTTCTTGCCAAAGCCTTAAGGTGGCCGAAACGGGCTGCGCAGGGTAGTGCGCGGCTCAGGAAATGGCAGAAGGAGCGGAAACCAGGGGGAGCTACGCAGATTTACCTGAGAAGAATTGTATCACATAGATATCGAAGATCAATAGCGATTTGTAGCGCGAGTGCAGACCTCAAGTCGTGGCTAGTCTCTACCGTAGGCCGCGGACGTATAGGAAATAGCGCTGTTTTCGATGCAGAGGAATCAAGAAACAGATATGATGGCGGACGTAAATTTGAGTCCAGGGATGGTCACAAAAATGAAGCAACGCCGTCGTCTGCCTTTTCTGCTTGCAGCTGTACTTGCGGTTTCCGTGATTGCGGGGCCTTTCTTCGTGCGACGTTACGCGCAAAAGCAACAGGAGCAGAAGCAGAATTGGCCGTGGATGAACACGATGCTGTCGCCGGATGAGCGGGCGGACCTGGTGCTGAAGGAAATGACGCTGGACGAGAAAATCGGTCTCGCGCATGGGAACGGTATGCCCGGCTGGCGCGCCCCTTACCCAACGGCAGCAATGGGAAATGGCGGGGCTGGGTTTGTGCTGGGCGTTCCGCGGCTGGGCATTCCCATCATCCAGATGAGCGATGCAGCGTATGGAGTGCGCAACAGCGGGGACAACGGGCGTTATTCGACAGCATTGCCTTCGAATGTCGGTTCAGCGGCGAGCTGGGACATTCACGCGGCTTGCGAGTACGGGGAGCTGATTGGGCGCGAGCTGCGCGCGCAAGGCTACAACATGACGCTGGGTGGGGGCACGAATATCACGCGAGAGCCGCGCAACGGGCGGACGTTTGAGTATCTGGGCGAGGACCCGATTCTGGCGGGCACGCTGGTGGGCAGCCGGATGAAATGCGAGCAAGCGCAGCACGTGCTCGGCGACATAAAGCATTACGCGGTGAATGACCAGGAAAGCGGGCGCAACGAAGTGGATTCCATCATCGGCAAGCGTGCCTTGCGAGAGAGCGACTTGCTGGCCTTCGAGATTGGTGTGAGAATCGCCAATCCCGGGGCGGTGATGTGCTCCTACAATTCGCTCAACGGCAACTTCGCCTGCGAAAACAAATACTTACTGACGGACGTGCTGAAGAAGGAGTGGGGCTTCAAAGGATTTGTCGTGTCTGACTGGGCCGGAACGCACAGCACGGTGAAGGCGTCGGCGGCGGGGCTGGACAATGAACAGCCCTTCGACGACTTTTACGGCGCAAAGCTCAAGGAAGCGGTACAAGCGGGGAAAGTGCCTGCTGCTGAGTTCGACGAACATGTACGCCGCATCCTGCGCTCCGAATTTGCCGCTGGAATAATCGACTATCCGGCGAAAAAGGGTGTCGTGGACGTGGAGGGCGGACTAGAAACGGCGCGGCGCATCGAGGAACAAAGCGCGGTGCTGCTCAAGAACAAAGACGGAGTGCTACCGCTCGAGCGAACCAAATTGCAATCCATCGCGATTATCGGTGCACATGCCGATATGGGGATGATTTCCGGCGGCGGGTCGGCGCAGGTGGATCCACCGGGACGCCCGGGAGCTAAGTGGCAGGAGCATATATGGTTCCCGACTTCGCCATTGAAGGCGGTGAGCGCCAAGGTTCCTGGCGCTAACGTGCAATTTGATTCTGGCGCGAGTCCCGAAGCTGCGGCGGAACTTGCAAAGAAGTCGGATGTAGCCATCGTGTTTGCGCATCAGTGGATGAGCGAAGGAATGGATTTGCCGAACCTTTCGCTGCCCGACAATCAGGATCGATTGATCGAAAAGGTGGCGGCAGCGAATCCGCGGACGATCGTGGTACTGGAAACGGGCACTGCGGTGACCATGCCGTGGCTGGAGAAGGTGAGCGGAGTTCTGGAAGCGTGGTACGGCGGGAGCAAGGGAGCGGACGCGGTGGCCAATATTCTTTTTGGCGATGTGAACCCAAGCGCGAAGCTGCCGATGACGTTCCCACGGAGCGAAGAAGATGTGCCGCATCCTCAGGTTGCGACACCTCCGCCGGGCGTAAAAGTCGTCGGCGAAGGCATGAAGACCGGAGAAGCTCACGCCACTTTCAGCGTGCATTATGACGAGGGAGTGAAGGTTGGGTACAAGTGGTACGACGCCGAGAACAAGCCGGTGCTGTTTCCGTTCGGCTACGGGCTTTCCTACACGACGTATGGTTACTCCGGGCTGAAGGTCACTCCGGGGGCTGAAACGACGGTGACGTTTACGGTGAAAAACACCGGCAGCCGGGCGGGAGTAGAAATTGCTGAAGTTTATGCTGGATTACCTGCAGCTGCCGGGGAGCCTCCCAAGCGGCTGGTCGGATGGAGCAGAGTGAAGTTGAATCCCGGGGAGAGCAGGGAAGTCAGCGTGACAGTTGATTCCAAGTATCTGTCGATCTTCGACGAGGCTTCCGACGGATGGAAACTTGTGCCGGGCGAGTATTCGTTTATGGTCGGCGGATCATCGCAAGCTTTGCCGCTGAGCGGAAAAATCGCACTAAAGTAGCTTTTCCAGGGCTGCAAGAAAAATTCAAAACTCCCACCCCCAAAAAACCGAGGGTGAGGTACCCGCCCGATCCGTGATTCCACATGTTAGGTAAGGCGACTTACCGGGCACTTGGGCATTGTAGGCTTGGTAACACCATGACTCGTCAAATTCTGCTTCGCGCAATATAGTCACTAAACTAGATCAATGCGAAGGGCCACATTGATTCTCGTACTCTTGCTCGGGCTCGCCGGCGCGCTCGGCGCTCAGACGCAACAGGGCTCTTGGTCCAACCTAAATCGTTTGAAGGCCGGCCAGGGGATCGAAGTGATCGAATCCAGCTTGAAACAGCACGTCGGAAAATTTGTTGCCGTCACCGATGAATCGCTCACGCTTAAGGAAAACGGCTCCGACGTTTCGGTAAAACGCGAGGCCGTCGTCCGCGTCTCGACGTCCTCGGGCCCCAAACGCGGTGAGCATGCCCTGATCGGCCTTGTGCTCGGCGGAGCCATCGGGGCTGGCATTGGTGCCGCCTCCGGCTCGAATACTGGTTTCTTGGGGGGCTCCTCGCGCGGAATTACCGCCCTTGTTGGCATCGTGATTGGTGCTCCAAGCGGAACGATTGTCGGCGCCGCCCTCCCTGCCCACACAACCCTCTACCGAGCCACCCCTGCCGCTTCCTCGCACTGAACCCCAAAATCCAGCGCGAGCAGCCATTCCGGTAAGGCGACTAACCGGGAGTTGACAGCATAGCGGGCGGGCTTGTGCAGCGCATCGTCCGCCGAATTGGGAAGAACATTGCAAATAGACTGCAACCAGGCGATACCACTTCCCCCGCATAAGTCCCTTCGTTTCAGCAGCCGAAAATTTGGTCGTCTTCTTGCTCGTTAAGCAGGCAGATAGGTATGGTCGGGGCCAGGTCTTCAAATCTACCGAGGACACTGACGATGAAAATCGCGACTTATGCGGGGGCTTCATTCACGATTTTGATGGCTGCGTTGTTTTGTTCGGTCACTCAGGTCAAGGCGAATACGATAACGTATTCACTTTCGACGACGGCTTCGCGCAGTCTTGGCGGATCACCGTTTACAATGCGCCGGTGACGGTGACGCTCACGGGAGACACAGCAAACGTCGCGCCCGGTCCCGTTCCATTTAACAATTTGCTGGTTAATTCGGGAGCGGCGAAAGTAACGTCTTTGGCGTCGGGACAGCCACATTCACTGACTCTGTTGCGATCGTCTCCTCGTTTGCCGGATCTCCCGGCGTGCTTTTATCCGATATCACTACTAACACCGGCATATTGGGGCAAATTGGCCCTGTCTTCTCCACCCACGATCTTCGAGGCCCATTTGGACCACTCTCCGGGACCGGAGGCGTAGCGAGTGGATCGGCACAAACGCCCGTTTTTCTCACCAACGCGGGCGACCTGACCTGGAACACAGGCCAAACTCTGGGAACCTCGACCTTCACTGCGGCGGTCGCGCCCGTGCCGGAATCCGGAACGCTGACGCTGCTTGGGAGTGAGTTAGTGGGGATTATTGCCTTCCGACGCAAGCGGGTCGCGTAAGGCAAGCCACAATTCCGTCGGACTTGGCGCGGGATACGGAGACGGTAAGGCAACGAAGAGAAAAATTACGAGTCTAGTGCCCGGTTAACGCTTACCGTACAAGTGAAATCGGCCCGATCCTCAATGTCCGGTTAGGCGACTTATCAAGAGTTAGCGGTAGCGGACACGAGAAAGATTTGCAGAACTTTGGCAGACTCCTGCCCTCTGCTGGAAATATAGGCCCTAGAGATCGCAGGTGATCACCTATCGGTTTCGACCGTATGTACTTTCGGATCTGGGAGTTAGCTCGGTCTTGGAGCCTTGAGCTAGTACTCCGTGCTTGGCATGCCTCATGCACATCCACTCATTGCGGGCTACTTGGTCGAAGCCTCCATCGGCCCCACATTTCCTGATTCCGCAAGGAATCGTCGAACTGGACCGGGTGGCCCGCGCCAGAATCCTCCGAATCAGAAACATTCAATGAACACCGATTTTAAAGTCGGAGACGTTGTTCGGCACAAGTCGGGCGGCCAAGATACCATTATCATCAGATTTGAAGATGAGAGCGTCGATGGTGTTACTAAAAAACTTGCGGTTTGTGGTCGGTTCGAAGGCCAGAATTTTCACCAGGAGACTATTCCAGTGGAGATGCTGGAGTTCGTGAATCGGTGGCTCGCCGCTGGCAGTTAGGAGCCATGGTGCTTAGGTATTGTGGAAACGCATCTGGATGCGTGCCAACGCCCCAAAGAGCCATGTAACAGAAATTTTCCACTTGTTTTCCACAGGTTTCGGGAGTACTTTTCCACATACCTTGCTATCTCCTTTACGTCCCCACACCTGCAGTATTGCAAGGCTCAAGGTGCTTTGTGTCACTCTCTCCGCAGACACCTTCCTATTCTCGGCGCCATACCTCTCGCGTCGAGGCGTCGGACGACGTCTGTGTCTGCTGGCGTTGTAATGGCAGAGATGAAATTTCAAGCGTCCGGAACGTGAGCGCAGGAGGTCTGTTCATTGCTACCCCAAGTCCACGGTCTTTGGGAATGAAGGCCAAGCTCGACTTTCTCGTCCAGGAAGGACAAATCCGGGCTGAGGCGATCGTGCGGCATATTGAGCCTAGTCACGGACTTGGATTGAAATTCACGGCCGTGACGGAGCAAGACTGGGCGCATCTCGCGGCATTGTTAACCAGGCTTCGGAGCCTGTCTCGCTCCCGTGGTAAGCCGTAGCCGCGAGGTCCGCTTTTATCGCGATCATGGACCCGATGACATTTCCGTGGGTCCGTCCAACCGTGAATTCCAGCCAGTTAAATGGACCCAGTGCCCTCATAAACGCTGCCAGCTCAACCGGTCGATGCAACACCATCCAATGCGCTGATTCGACAATGCTTCCCCGGGAGAAGCGATCTGTTTGGCTATACTCGGTCAAAACCTAGCCAGCGTAGTGTTCCAGGTGATCCAACCCTAGCGAGCGATTTAGCCTTTGTTTTCAATGCAAATCGGGTTCTACCTGTGTGTTGCGTCGACCCATTGAGACCACCGCGCTTGCCGTACAAGTGGATTTTCAAGCTTCCGATTACCCGGCCACTCTGGCGCTATTGTCAATTCAGCCCAAACGACTATGCTGAAGTGTGACTGAAAATCCAGATACAACCCCCGAGACTCCGCATCGGAAAAGCTCTCTCCGATCCTTCCTCAAGTGGTTTCTCATCGGAGTGGCGCTTCTTTGGTCGGCTGCGGTGGTGATCCTTGTGGCCGCCCGGTGGATCGACCCGCCGACCACCGCGGTGCACATGGAGCGCCGCTTGCAGGCATGGATTCACCACAAGCCGTATCACGAACGATACGAATTCGTTCCGCTGAGCCAAATCTCGAGCGATTTCCAGCATGCGGTCATCGCCGCGGAAGATATGCGCTTCTACCAGCACCATGGATTCGATTGGCGCGCGATGCAAATCGCTGTTGGAGACGATATGGAGGGCGGCCGCGTTCGCGGAGGGTCCACACTTACGCAGCAACTGGTAAAAAATCTGTTCTTCGGAACGGGCCGCTCCATTCTTCGCAAGGGCGCCGAGTTCACGCTTGTGCCGGTGGCCGAATTGGTCCTCGGCAAGCAGCGCATTCTGGAACTCTATCTCAACGAGGTCGAATGGGGCCCTGGAGTTTATGGAGCGGAGGCGGCGTGCAATTACCACTACCGAGCCTCAGCCCGGGGTATCGACCGGGAACAAGCGGCGCGACTCGCCGCAATTCTGCCGTTGCCGCTGAAGCGCCGGCCCGAGCACATGAATCGCTATAGCGGACTCATCCAAGAGCGGATGCGCCAAATGGGTTGGTAATCGCGCAGCGTGTTGTTAAGAACCTTGGAAGATTCGTAATGGTACGGCACATGTCCGGCAAGGCGTGCGAGCTCAACCGGAAACTGACCGGCTACTTCTTCTTTGCTACTTGAAGGCGATGAGGTAGTCGCCCTGGAAGTGTTGAATTGGCCCGCGCTTTGTTGGTTAGAAGTGGACGACGAAACCGGCGGAGATGCGAGTGCAATTGGTGTGTCCGCCGGAGGTGGCGAGGCCGACGTAGTCCACTTGGGGGCGGAAGGCCAGATGGGGAAGCAAGCCGATATCTACGCCACCACCAACGCTATAGGCAAACTGGTTGGAAGAGCCGCCGCCTGCCGTGATGCGCGAGCCGCCAAGGAGGCCCTGCACAAACGGATTGATTTTGGTGGCGTTGCGAAGAGTCAGGCGGGGGCCGAAGAGATACGTGTAGGTGTTCAGGGAAACGCCGCCAGGGGATGCGTGGTAGCCGCCGAAGTCGCCGACGATACCGAGCCAAGGGTGGAGATTATAGGCGACCGAGCCGCTAACGCCGTTCTGGTTGAGTCCGCCGGAACCTCCCAGGCGAAAGTAGGAATAGCCGGCAGAAACGTCAACGGACTGGGCGCGTGAGGGGATGGCGAAAACGGCTAGAGCCAGGAACAAGAAGATGAGCTTTTTCATACGATTAGGTCCTTTCGAGGTTCTGAAGGCGTTCCGATTGGAGCCAAGGGCGAAGGTAAACGGGCCGGGGAGGCCGTTCGCAGGGCTCATCTTAATTTTGACGCAGTTTGGGAGGGCAATGGCAGGGGAAACGATCCCAAGGTGTTCCATGAGAGCAATAGGGCGAGAAAGATCTCAGGTCTTGTTTCATCGAGGACGTCTCACTTTGATGGAGGAAGAAGGTCGTTTCCAGCGAAGGTCCAGACTTGCTGGACGATGAGCCAGTGGCCGTCTTTCTGGCGGCGGAAGACGATGAGGTAGTCGCCTTTATAGTGTTGATCGGGCCCGCTCTTTGTCGGCACCAAAGTTTCGCTGTAGTCTCCGCTATCGAATGCCAGGTCACCGGAGGACTCCGTCACAATACTGTGGAAAGTAATGTTGCTGGTGACGGTGTCCATGATGGTTTTGAAGAGGCCGCGAATGGCGGTCTGGCCTGTGAAGCGTCCGCCGGAGGGGGCGAGGAAAGCCGCGTCCGTTGCGTAAAGTGCGATGATTTGATCGAGTTGCTTGTCGTGTAATTCCTGCGCCCATTGTCCGCGAAGTCTAGCGAGATCTTCCGTCACGCTGGGCGCAGCCGGCTTTGCTTCTGCGCGGTGTGAATTTGCGCCACGCTTGTCGCCCCTTGTACGGCCCTGACTACGTTCGATACATAAAGCGCTAACGATGGTCAGGAGCACGGCCAGCGGGACCAGGATTGATTTGCGTAAGGACATTTCTTACCTCCACTGGCAGATGGTGCAATCGAACGCTTTTTTATTGGAAGCAGAATACGAGGCAAGAATAACACTTCTATGTCCGCGAGGATTGCGTGGAGATTTGGCACCCACACCCAAAGAAACGCTTACGTCTGAAAATTTTGGAGGCGCGAGGCGGAATCGAACCGCCGATAATGGTTTTGCAGACCATTGCCTTACCACTTGGCGACCGCGCCTTCGGGTGAAAAAGTTGTCAGTTCTCAGTCATCAGTTCTCAGTCAAAAAGAACAATTCACAGTCAACCGAACTTCAATGAGTCCTGGACGGGGAAGTCCTGGAGACAGTGAAGGCTTCTCCCCGTCCAGTTCTCTGCTCTGTATTGCACCTGCAAACTCTTTTGCCTTGTTGAAAAATCCTCATTGTCAAAATCTTGCGCCGAGAAAGGGCCCAGCATGCTGCGCCCCTACAGCTGCCACGGCTGACGGGTCTAAAGACCCGCCACTACGACTACCTTGCGGTGGCGGCTAGTTCGGTTTGGGCGGCGCGGGTTTCGTTGACGATGGGGGCGCCGATCAGGTTGCCCCACTCAGTCCAGGAGCCGTCGTAGTTGCGGACCTGGTTGAAGCCTAGCAAATACTTGAGGACGAACCAGGTGTGGGAGCTGCGCTCGCCGATGCGGCAGTAGGCGATAACTTCGTCGGTGCCGGTGATGCCTTTGGACTCGTAGAGTTTCTTCAAATCGTCGTAAGACTTGAAGGTGCCGTCTTCGTTGGAAGCCTGCGCCCATGGGATATTGGCGGCTTGGGGAATATGGCCGGCGCGCTGGGCGGTCTCGGTCATGCCCGGAGGGGCGATGATTTTGCCGGTGAATTCATCGACGGAGCGAACATCGACGAGCTGGCCGGGCTTGCGGCCTTCGACGACTGCGGAGACTTCTTCCTTGCGAGCGCGGATCGATTCGTCGGTGCCGGAAACGTGGTAGGAAGCCGGGGCGACGTTGGCGGGATCTTTGGTCAACGCGCGCTTCTCTTCGAGCCATTTCTTGCGGCCGCCGTTGATGAGGCGGACATCTTTGTGGCCGTAGAGCTTGAGCTGCCAGAGGGCGTAGGCGGCGAACCAGTTGTTGTTGTCGCCATAGAGAAGGATGGAGGTGTTGTTGGAAATGCCAGAGGTACTGAGAAGTTTTTCGAGAGTGGACTTGTCGATGAGGTCGCGGCGGATGCCGTCCTGGAGCTGGGTCTGCCAGTTCCAGCCGACGGCGCCGGGAATGTGGCCTTGGTCGTAGGCGGTGGTGTCGACGTCAACTTCGACGAAGCGGAGATTGGGGGAATTGAGATTCTGGGCGGCCCAATCGGTTGAAACCAGAACTTCGGGGTGCTTGTAGTCGGACATTGCTTTCTCCTTTTGCCTTCAACTATTTGCTGAGAACTCGTTTGCTCCAAAAACGAAAAACCCACCTGCCGGGTGATTCTGGCGGTGGGTGCGAAAAGCTTTGAGGCTGATTAAGACTTTAAGAGGTCAGCCTCCCCACGCCAGAAGACGCACGCGTACAGCACATACAACAGATGCAGAGCTGCGCGTTCTTCTGGTGGAAAAGTGACATTTTGAAACATTACAGGAGGCGGAAGGATTTTGCAATAGTACTTGGGAAAAAGTGACTGATGACTTGGGACTGGCGGCGCGCGCCCGAACTACGGATCGGCGGTGGATGGAAGAAAAGCGGGAGCTAGGCTCCCGCACTCCATACGAGCTTAAGCCCGGGCCAGGACGGGCTTGAGGGCAGGGGTGGATTGGAGCGGGAAGATGGGGAGGCGGGGGAGGGCGGCTACTAGTTTCTGGGTGTAGGGGTGCTGGGGGGAGCCGAAGATTTGGGATGGAGGACCGCATTCGACGATTTCGCCGGAGTTGAGGATGGCGATGCGATGGCAGAGGGCGGCGACGGAGAGCAGGTCGTGGGATATATAAAGGATGCCCATACCGAGTTCGCGGTTGAGGCGGGCGAAGAGGGCGAGGATTTCGGACTGGGTGATGGTGTCGAGGGCGCTGGTGGCTTCGTCGGCGATGAGGAGGGATGGACGGTGGAGGATGGCCATGGCGATGATGACGCGCTGGGCTTGGCCGACGCTGAGTTGCGAGGGGCGGCGGCCGAGAAAGTCTGTGGCGTGGGGGAGACTTACACTCGAGAGAGCGTTGCTGACGGCGGCGGCGCATTGTTCGCGCGTGCCGGCGGCGTGAGCGCGCCAGGCTTCGCTGAGCTGTGAGCCGATGCGCAGAGCTGGATTGAGGGAGGTCAGCGGGCTTTGCAGGACGATGCTGATTTCGCGGCCACGGAGCGAGCGCATCTGTGATTCGGATTTTGCGGAGAGGTCTTCGCCTTTGAAAAGAAGAGTGCCGCGGGAGGTGCCGCCCTTCAAGTGAAGGAGGCGGAGAATGGCGAGCGATATGGTGCTTTTGCCTGAGCCGCTTTGGCCGACGAGGCCAAGGATTTCGCCGGGCTGGATGGAGATTGAGACGTCGCGGAGGACTCCGGGATTGTTGCGATAGTCGACGGAGAGGCGAAGCGAGAGTAGGGGAGGAGTGTCGGTCACTTCTGTGCCCCCAGAGCGGGATTGGGGCCAAGGCGGAGAACGTCGGCGTTCCAGAAGGCATGGGGATCGAGGACTGAGGGAGCGGAACCGATGACGGCGGGAGAGATGGCAGACATGGCGTCGCGGTTGATGAGATAGATGAAGGGCTGCTGCTCGAAAGCGATTTGCTGGACGCGATCCCAGTCGGCCTTGCGTTTTTTGTCGGAGGTGGAGGAGGCCTGCGACTGCATGAGGCGATCGATCTCGGCTTCCCAGGCTGTGGCGGGCTTGGGTTGCTTGGGATTCCACTGATGATTTTCAGCGGAGCTGAGCCAGACGTTCATTTGACTGTTGGGGTCAAGATCGGTGTTGGTGAAACCGAGCAGACAAGCTTCGTAATCGAAGGTGCGCGTGATGCGCTCGATCAGGGAAGGGAAATCGAGCGTGACCATGTTCACCTTGATTCCGATCTGAGAAAGATCCTGTTGGATCATGGTGACCATTTGCTCGCGGGGCTTGTTGCCAGTGCTGGTGATAAGCGTGAACTCGACGCGATTGCCGGAGGAGTCTAGAAGAGTTTCCCCATCGAGGCGGAAGCCTGCTTGGGCAAGCAGGCGGAGGGCTGCGGCGGAATCGTATTTGGGCGCGGGAAGCGCGGAATTAAACCAGAAATGATTGGCTGGGGAAATGGGGCCGTAAGCCGGCTGGGCATGGCCGGCGTAAACGATGCGGGCGAGGTCGGCGCGATTGATGGCGAGAGAGATGGCTTTGCGAAATTCGGTGGAGCGGAACCAAACCTTCTTGTAGTCGGGGAAAGCGGCGGTGGGAACCTGGTTGAACCACACGAATTCGGAGTCGAGGCTGGGACCGGCGTCATGCGCGGCCGCCGGAGATTCCTTTTGGAGGCGGTCGAAGAGATCGGCATCGAGAGAATTGATGAGTTGGATTTCGCCACGGCGGAAGCGAAGAATTTCGATGTCGTGGTTGCGCTGAATGTCGAGGCGAATAGAGTCAAGATAAGGCAGGGACTTGCCTTCCTTATCTTTTTTCCAGTAGTTGGTGTTTCGGCGGAGTTGAACGTAGGAGCCGGGGGTGTAGTCGGCTACGTAGAACGGGCCGAGGACGGCCATTTCTTTTTTGGGAGAGTGCGCGGAGAGAATAGCAACCTGGTCGAAGAGGCGTTCGAGGCCGGCGACTGGGGCGGGAAAAGTGACGATGATTGTGTCGGTAGTAGGCGTCTGGACAGCGAGTTGGCCGTCACCGGAGCGGAAGGAGTCGCCGGTGGGCGAATGAAGCTGCGGATCCATGAGGGCTTTCATGGTGTAGGCCACGTCTTCGGAGGTGAAGGGCGTGCCATCGGAGAAATGTAAGCCGGTGCGGAGATGAAATTTGATGGTGCGGCCGTCGGGAGTAGCCTTCCAGGAAGTGGCGAGCGCGGGCTCGAGTGCTTGCGTCTGGCGATTGAGGCGAATCAGAACGCCACCGGTAAGGTAGCGAACGATTTCGGATTGGCCGTCTTCGACGAGGAGCGGATTGAACGTTTTCGGTTCGCCATGGATGCAAAAATGGAGTTCGCCGCCGGACTGAGGGGCGGATTGTGCGGCGACGGAGGCCGGACAAGACAGAGCGATCGCCAGAGAGAGAAACAAGAAAGTACGACAGATCACTGCGTGACCTCCTGCTGAGGAAGAACGAGTTGGAAGCACATGACTACGATTACCAAGAGAACGAGAGGCACCAGCCTCCAGGGATTTGCTGAGAGAGTGGAAAAATCCTCGAAGCCGCGCATCAGGTTGCCCCAAGACGGCATAGGCTCCATCACACCGAGGCCAAGGATGCTTAGATTCGCTTCGGTCAAAATGAATAGTGGGATCGAAATAAAAAATTGCGCGTAAAAAAGCGGGCGCAGATTTGGCGCTACGTGGCGCCACACAAGGCGAGCAGGTTTGCAGCCGGAGGAGCGCGCCAGCAGCAGAAAATCGGAGTCGCGGATTCCGCGAGCGGCAGCGCAGATGACGCGGACGGAGGCCTGCCAGCCGAGCAGACCCATCATCAAGAAAGCGATGACGACGGATACGAGAGGCGGAACATCCAGGGGGAGCATGGCGCGAACGACCAGCAGGAGAAAGAGCCAGGGCAAAGCGAGAGAGAGATCGGTTGCCGCGAGGACGATCCGTTCAAACCAGCCGCCCAGGAGACCAGCAACGCTTCCCAAGAAAGCGGCGATCAGCGTGGAAAGAAGAGCGGCAGCCGGGGCGAGGAGCAGGGAAACTCGCGTGCCGTAAAGCAAGCGAGACAAGGAGTCGCGGCCGAGGGCGTCGGTGCCCATAGGGTGTGCGGCAGAAGGAGCGGCGTTGGGAATATCGCGATACTGCCGCGCATAGTGAGCGGGCAGGAAAAAAGTGGCGAGCGCCATCGACACGAAAATGGCGCAGAGGATGGAGACAGCCACCTTTTGAAGCGGTTTCACTGCGCACTCCTGTTCATGGCAAAAGTGCGGCCGGCAAGATCGGCAAGGGAATTGGCAGCGAGCATTATCAGGGCAACGACCAAAGTCACATTGACGATGAGCGGCAGGTCGCGGCTGAGCGCGGCTTGCCAGGCGAGCTGGCCCAGCCCCGGGGAATCACAAAGCGCTTCGATGGGAATGGCAGCGCCGAAGGAAATGGCGAATGAAACGCCGAGAAGAGCAAGGAGCGGAGGAGCTGCCATAGGCAGAACATGGCGCACAAAGATCGCGCTGCTTCCCAACCCTCTCGCACGAGCGGCGAGGACGTGGGGCTGGTCGTAAGAGCGAACGAGCAGATTTCGGATGTAACTGTAGAGGCGTGGGAACACTGCCACGGCGATGGCGAAAAAAACCGGAGCTCGCATCTGAACGGCCAGCATGGCGACGACGGCGGAGGGCAGAGATAACAACAAACTGTTGAAAGCCGTAGTGGAGGCTTCGAATAGCCAGCCGCGAGAGGCAATCCCCAGCGAGGCCAGAAGTGCGGCCGCCAGCCACGCCACGCCCAAGCCCCGAACAACCGAGTTGCCCGTCACCGGCAGCCTTTGGCGGAGTAGTTCGCGAACGGGCCGCTTCAGCGACTCGGATTCGCCAAGGTCGCCATGCGCGAGCGCCGTTAGGTAGTGGAAGTAGAAAGCAGGCAGCCCCTGATGGAGTGCTTGCTGCTGGCGCAAGGCTTCGACACTATCCGGGCGCCACCGGGGATCGAGTTCACGTTCCGAAACGCCGTTGCCCGGGGCGAAACGCACCAGGGTGGCGCTCATGAGAGCGCCGACAAGGCCGAGGCAGACCACGACCAGCAGGCGCCGCAGCCCGAGGCGAAACAACTTCGTGGATGTTTTGGCCTCGCTCATTTTGGTCCACGCAGAAATGGGTTTGCCAGCTTTGCCACCCGGCTAGGAGACCTGCTGGAGCTTCGAATAGTGTCTTTCCTTATTCTCGTACATGCTGCGGTCCGCTTCGGAAAGCAGGTCTTCCACCGAAAGACCGTCGGTGGGATAAAAGGCGCTACCGACGCTGACGGACACAATGGGCTCACCGCAAACGGTGCGGCTGGCTTCACGAACGGCTCGTGCCAATCGTTTCTCGATCTCCGTGACAAGGTCTTTGGTCATGTCCGGGAGGACAAAAACGAATTCGTCTCCGCCGAGCCGGCCGACCTGGTCATATTCACGGCAGGAACTCTTAAACTTGGCAGCCACTTCCACAAGCAGCTTATTTCCGGTCAAGTGGCCGAACTTGTCGTTGACCTTCTTAAAGCTATTGAGGTCGCATAAGAGCACGGCTAGGGGTCTCCTGGAGCGCCGAATGCGAGTGAGCTCTTTTTCAAGGTGATCGCAAATCGAGCGAGCGTTGGGCAAGCCAGTAAGGTAGTCGGTGCTGGCGGTGCTTTGAGCTTGCTCGTATTGGAGGGCATTTTCGACAGAAAGCCCGAGCTTGGAACTGGCAGCCAAGAGCAAGCGCAAATGATCTTTGGAGAAGGCGTTTTTCTCGCGATGGTAAAGAGTCAGCACGCCGGCGACGCCGTCGCGGCCGCGGAGTGGAATACTGAGTGCCGACTGCAGTGTTGTATTTGGCGAGGACGGGCCAAGATGAAAAGTTTCAGCGGCGGGATTGCCGTTGGCGATGGGTTTCTCGTTCCGAGCGACCCAACCGGATAGTCCCTGACCCAAGGGTATGCGCAAGGAGGTAAACAGGTCATAGTCCACGCCATGAACATATTCCGGAATCAGCACACCTTCCTGGGAAACGAAGAAAACGATGGAGTCGTGCGGAATCATTTCCTTCAAACGGACAGCCACAACCGAAAGGGTCTCCTTCAAGCTCAAGGAGTTTCCAAGCGTCTGGGCGAGCTCAAAGAGCAATTGAGCTTCCTGGCGGGCTGAGATGATGGAAGTGAGGAAGGAAGTCGCGCGGACTTCTGCTTCGTTGGGGACCTCGGCGAAACCGGAGGAAGGAGCGACCGAGCGTTCCATTTTCGGAGCGATATCCAGGCGCTTACGCTCGGTTTCCATGGAGTTGACGATGACTTCCAATTCGAGATAGCGGCGCTCCATGACTTCCACAACGCGCGGGTCGAAGCTGGTTCCTTTTTGCGCGCTGAGAGTCTTCATGGCTTCATCGGTGGTCATGGCGCGCCGATAAGGACGCTCTGAAGCCAGGGCGTCGAAGTTGTCCACGGCGGAAAGAATTCTTGCCCCGATGGGGATCGCTTCGCGTTTCAGGCCGTCGGGATATCCCGTACCGTCCCATTTTTCATGATGGGAGCGCACGATGGGAACAACGGGATAAGGAAATTGGACGCGAGCCAGGATCTCCGATCCGACGATTGGATGAATTTTCATTTTCTCAAACTCTTCTGGAGTGAGACGCCCGGGCTTGGAGAGAATGTTTTCCGGGACGGCGAGCTTACCAATGTCGTGCAGCATGGAGGCGGCGCGAATGGCGTCCAACTGGTCGTTGTCTAGACCGAGATCCTTGGCAATCTCGACCGCGTAAACCTGTACGCGGCGCAGATGATCGTGAGTGGTGTGATCTTTCGCTTCAATCGCGAGGGAGAGCGCTTCGATGGTGCGCAAATGAAGGGCGGCAATCTCCTCGGCGTGTTTCTTTTGCGCGGCAAGGCGGCCGAGGTAGGTTTGGTAGGAACGGTAGATCCAGTAGACGATCGGGAATACAAGAAGTGCGATTTGCCAGCCAAACATCCGGTTGACGAGACTCACACCACAGGCGATCAGCGCTCCCAACAAGTAGTAGGGGAAGGCCCACAGATAGCATTCCTTCCAGACGTGGACGGGATTCCGTCCCTCGGTCATGGCGATGATGCCGGAGACGGAGATGGTATTGAAAGCGAAATAGGTAGTCGCTGCGGCCGCCATCAGAAGCGGCCAGCGGAAGCCAATGGACGCCGCTAGCTTGCTGTGGAACACCATCTCCGCAGCAGTGATGGAAAGAGCCAAGTTGGCGAGATTAAAGAGCCATTGAATGGGGCGCGGGCGCGGGTGGGCTTGCCATAAGGTTTGGACCAAGCCTCCGAGACAACCCATGAAGAGAGTCTCGGAATAAGAGAGATCGATGATGCCAACGAGAATGAAGAGGAAATTGGCGGACATCGTGGCCTTGATTCCCGGCAGTTGCACTTTCAGGACGGAAGCAGCCACAGCCACAATGAGGAAGCAGATATAGCGGAAGAGGTCATCGGAATGCCAGCGGAAGATCGCATAAGGCAGGAGAGGCAGGCCACCGATCAGCTGCGTGAAAATAAAAACGGTTGCGGGCACGCCGAGCGCCTGCAAGTCAAGCCAGCTGTTGCCCCAGTAGCTTTTGGTCTTCGTCGCTTCCACTCGCGCTCTCGATCTTTCTTATCCGGGTGCGAATGCTCATTCCGCTGCAGAGGTGCGCCGGATCCCACCCAGCGAACAGGTGTCCGGACAAGCCATGAACAGGTCGGAGTGAACGGCCATGGAACGACCACGGCTTCAACTCTGTGCGAACGATGCAGACTGGTCCTTCTATGGAATTCTGAGAGGCCTGGGATAGGTTGGGAATAGTACCGCTAGTCATTGTATTGAAAGGGATACTGTCTTTCAGGTGGAATTCCGACAGGCCTCTCCTCGGGCTGTACCGGCTTGGGGCACCACCTCCCTGGACCAGCCGAAGGCCCCAAAACGGCCTGTACTTTAGTACTAACCCCGGGGACCCTCTGTACCATCGACCCCAGTTGGGCCTGTCCGCGATACTCCCTGTACTGAGAACGCCAAGTTTCCGCGGGCCCTCGTCAGTGAAGCCCGGAACCCAGTGCAGGAGTAAAGCTCATGCCCGGCAAGCAGGAAAACAGTCGGACTCCAGGAAGCATACTCAAAACGACAACCTGGGGAGCTGTGATCGCCCTATCTGTGGCGTTGCTCGTGGCAGGCCTCGTGGGATTAAACCCCGGCACCCAGTCCGGCGACGTCGGCCGCCCATCCTCTCAAGTAGCGGAACATAGACTGCCGTCCGATGCACCATCGGGGGTGCGTGCTCAAAAGGGTTCGTCGTTGCGCGATGCGATTCGCCAGGCCTTTACCTCGAATGACAATTCTTCACTGGCCGCACGCCGGGAAACGCAGGGTTCTCTTCCCCCGGCGACTAACCTTGGAAGCTCAATCAATTGGAGTCCGGCTACTCCAAGTCACTCCAGCACTTCGAGCAATGACGCTGCTATCAGTAGTGCAAGCGCGAACCTGAGCCCGAGTGAGCAGCGGGCCGCTATAGCCGCAAAGATTTCTCCGGACCTGAAGGGAGTTAATCCTCAGGCTCCGGTAGACGTAATCGTGCAGTACAAGACGATAGCAGGAATCTCTGAGGCGGCAGCGGATGGAGCCACGGCAAAGGCCGATCTGCCCCTAGTGCACGCGCAATTAGTAACGGTGCAGGGCAGCAGCCTTGCGACCCTTGCGGCGCACTCCAGCGTGGCGTACATCTCTCCGGACCGCAAGGTGCGCGGAGCGATGGACCCCGTGGTTACTGCCGTGAACGCGGACATCGCTACCGCCCAAGGATGGAATGGAACTGGGGTTGGTGTCGCGATCCTCGACAGCGGCGTCGGCACGGTGGATGACCTGAATTCTGACGGAAATACAAACCCATCGCGTGTCGTTTATAGCGAAAGCTTTGTACCGGGTGATTCATCGACAACTGATGCATACGGCCACGGAACGCACGTAGCGGGCATCGTAGCCGGGAACGCCTACGATTCCACGAGCCTGGCGAAATTCCCGGACGTGTACCGCGGAATCGCGCCGGAAGCCAATATCATCAGCTTGCGGGTGCTGGACAGCACAGGCGCCAGCGTGGACAGCGCGGTGATCGCTGCGATTCAGCAGGCCATCGCTCTCAAGAGCACCTACAACATTCGGGTCATTAATCTATCGCTGTCTCGCGGGGTATTTGAGAGCTACACGCAAGATCCGCTGTGCCAGGCCGTGGAATCGGCATGGCAAGCGGGCATCGTGGTAGTGGCCGCCGCAGGCAACATGGGCGAATACAACGGGGCCAGCACGAATGGATACGCAACCATCGGCGCGCCCGGCAACGATCCCTACGTGATCACGGTTGGGGCAACCAACACACACGGTACGGGTGCGCAGACCTCGCAGACAGTGACGAGCTACAGCTCGAAAGGCCCGACCACATTCGATCACATCGTGAAACCGGATCTCGTGGCTCCGGGTAATTCCGTGATTTCGCTGCTGGCTTCGCCGAATACCACACTGATCACGGAGTATCCGGCACTCTCGGTTTTTCCTTGCGATGGGACCGGGAACAATTGCGGCCCCCAGAACGGGTCGGCGAACTACATGCGCATGAGCGGCACGAGCATGGCGACGCCGGTGGTCAGCGGCGTGGCGGCCCTGCTTCTCCAGCAAAATCCGTCGATGACTCCCGACCAGGTGAAAGCCCGGTTAATGACGACAGCCTGGCAGGGATTTGGACAATTCACGACGGCGAAGGACCTGGGCACCGACACAACTTATACGATCCAGCAGGATATGTTTGCGGTGGGCGCCGGGGCGGTTGATGCTGCTGCAGCGCTCGCCAGCACGGATCTTGCACCGGCAACCTTGGGTTCTGCGATGTCACCGTCGGCGGCATACAACTCGGTCACCAATACGGTAAGCATCAGCGGAGCACCGGGCACGGTGTGGGCCAACCCGAGTGTCTGGGCCAATTCCGTCGTTTGGGGCAACTCTGTCGTTTGGGGTAACTCCGTCGTATGGGGTAACTCCGTTGTTTGGGGCAACTCGGTGGTTTGGGGTAACTCGGTAGTGTGGGGCAACTCGGTAGTCTGGGGTAATGCCATCGAGTTGGACTACTAGTCAGTCCGGTAGACGCAGTGATTCACAGGTCACCGGAGAGAGACTGACGAGAGGAAGAATGGAAGAGAAAATGCCGAGCCCAGCCAAAATCTACATCGCGCTAATCGCCTCAATTGCTACCGCGGCGCTGGCCGTAGCGGCTTATCAGTGGAAGCCGGCAAACCTTGGCCAATTCGTGCTGTTTTTTGCGCTGGCGATGGTGGCTTCAACGATGAAGATTCGCCTGCCGGGCTTGAAGACTTCGATCTCGCTTAACTTCGTTTTCATTCTGTTGGGCATCGCACTTTTCAGTTTTAGCGAAACCGTGCTGATCGGCTTGGGTGGCGCGCTGGTCCAGTCGCTTTGGAGGCCGCTGCATCGGCCGAAAGCGGTGCAGATATTCTTCAATGGCGCTTGTTTGACGGTCTGCAGCGCAGCAGCATTCTGGGCTGCGCATGCGCTGCCAGCGCTACTGGGGGCGAGTTCAGCTGCCGCGATGATGACGGTGGGCGCGTGCGTGTACGTGTTATTGAACACCGGCATGGTGTCGCTGGTCATTTCCCTGGCGGAGGGGCAATCCCTAAAGCAGCTTTGGCCGCAATGTTATGAATGGACATTCCCGTATTTTCTGGTGGGAGCCGCCGTTGCTGGACTAGCTAGCGCCGCTGGCCAAGGGAGCAATTTTGGATTGACGCTTCTGGTGGTGCCGGCAATGTACTTCGTGTACGTCTACTACCGGATGCACATTCTTCGAGCCGTGCTGGACAACATTTCAAACGTAAGCCAGGAGAACGAAGCCTTTTTGCCGGCGCATGGTGGCTCTGGCGCTATGCACTCCTGAATGAACCGGATGCCCGTCAAACGGCCTGTACCAAAGTACTAAACCCTGGGACCCTCTGTACCATCGACCCTAGTTGGACCTTCCGCGATACTCCCTGTACTGAGAACGCCAAGTTTCCCCGGGCCCTCGTCAGTGAAGTTCGGCCCGGAACCTAGTGCAGGAGTAAAGCTCATGCCCGGCAAGCGCGAAACCAGTCCTAACGGTAGCAGCGTACTCAAGACGACGACGTGGGGCTCGGTGATTGCCATGTCTGCCGCGATTCTCGTGGCAGGGCTGGTCGGATTGAATCCTTCGAGCCAACCAGGCGACTTCGGCCACCCCGCCGCACAAATGGCGGAAAAGGCGATGCCGCCGGCTGGGAATTCCGGGACGCCTGCTCCAGAAGGATCCTTTAATGGTAGCGAGGCGCGCGGAGACCAGCGCGTTCTTGGCAAGGCTCTGCCGAGCGTTTCCAATTCGCTGGAGATTTCCGCTTCCTCGGCTTCCACGGTTGCGAGCACGAACCATTCGTATCAGGCTGAGCTTGGCCACCCAAGCGCGCCGAGCGAGAACAACGGCAGCGGTTCTACCAGCGCAGGTTCCAATGATGAGAAGCGCGCAGCGGTCGCAAAGATTGCTCCGGACCTAAAAGGAATCGATCCTGAAGCAGCGGTAGAGGTCATCGTTCAGTACAAGAATTCAGCCGGTGCGTCTGAAGTGGCGGCGGACGGAGCAACGGCGAAGGCTGAACTTCCCTTGGTGCATGCGCAGCTGGTGACGGTTAAGGGGGGCAGCCTCTCTAGCCTGGCATCGCATTCCAGCGTGGCGTATATCTCGCCGAATCGAGCGGTTCGAGGTTCATTGGATCACGTAGTCACGGCAGTAAACGCAGATCTCGCATACGCCAGCGGCTGGAACGGTACGGGTGTGGGAATCGCTGTGATTGACAGCGGCGTCAGCCATGGAGTTTATGACCTAAATACTGACGATAATTCAACTACGCGAGTGGTTTACAGCCAAAGCTTTGTGCCCGGCGACACCTCGAGCAGTGACTCCTTTGGACATGGAACGCATATCGCGGGCATCATCGCGGGGAACGGCTACGGTTCCTCGACTTCCAACTATGCGGGCGTGTATCGCGGCATAGCACCGGAAGCAAGTATCATCAATTTGCGTGTGCTCGATTCGACCGGAGCCGGCACGGACAGCACGGTGATCGCGGCCATCCAGCAGGCCATCGCGCTCCAGAGCACGTACAATATTCGAGTCATCAATCTGTCGTTGTCCCGCGGGGTCTATGAAAGCTACACACTTGATCCCCTCTGCCAGGCGGTGGAATCCGCATGGCAGGCGGGGATCGTGGTGGTGGCCGCGGCCGGCAACATGGGTCAATACAACGGAGCGGGTACAAGTGGGTACGCCACGATCGGCGCTCCGGGCAACGATCCCTACGTGATAACGGTAGGAGCGACAAACACGCATGGCAATGGCAACCAAACATCGCAGACGATGACCAGTTATAGCTCGAAGGGGCCGACGACGTTCGACCACATCGCCAAGCCAGACTTGGTGGCCCCAGGGAATGGGGTGGTTTCACGCATGTCCTCATCGGGGAACGCGCTGGTGAGTTCGCACCCCGGACTCGCAGTCTATCCATGCAACAATTCGCTAAGCAGCTGCGGCTCTCAATATGGAACGGCTCGGTACATGCGCCTAAGCGGGACTAGCATGGCGACGCCAGTGGTCAGCGGCGTGGCTGCTCTACTGCTGCAAAAAACACCGTCGCTCACCCCTGATCAGGTGAAGGCTCGCCTGATGAAAACGGCCTGGAAGGGTTTTTCTTCTTACACGAGTGCGACGGACCTATCAACCGGCACCGTCTACAGCATCGAGCAGGACAGTTTCGCGGTGGGCGCGGGCGCGGTTGACGCTTCCGCGGCACTCGCCAACACAGACCTCGCCACCTCAAACATGGGCGCCGCCAAATCACCGGCGATTACGTACAACTCGACGACCAACACCGTTTCCGTGGTAAACGATCCTTCGACGATCTGGAACAACTCCGTGGTCTGGGGCAACTCTGTAGTTTGGGGAAATTCGGTGGTTTGGGGTAACTCTGTCGTTTGGGGCAACTCCGTAGTTTGGGGAAATTCAGTGGTTTGGGGTAACTCTGTCGTTTGGGGTAATTCGGTGGTCTGGGGCAACAGTGGCGGAGTATTGGGGGACAAACAGTAGGCGGGAATAGGCGCAAGTAAGGAGAGGAGGAAAAGAGAATGCCAAGCCTAGCAAAAGCCTACATCGGTGCAATCGGCACCCTTGCTGCCGTGCTATTGGGAGTAGCAGTTTATCGATGGAACGCCGAAAACCTCGGTCACTTCGTGCTGTTTTTTGCGCTGGCGATGGTGGCTTCAACGATGAAGATTCGCCTGCCGGGCTTGAAGACTTCGATCTCGCTTAACTTCGTTTTCATTCTGTTGGGCATCGCACTCTTCAGTTTTAGCGAAACCGTGCTGATCGGCTTGGGTGGCGCGCTGGTCCAGTCGCTTTGGAGACCGCTGCATCGGCCGAAAGCGGTGCAGATATTCTTCAACGGCACTTGTTTGACGGTCTGCAGCGCAGCAGCATTCTGGGCTGCGCATGCGCTGCCAGCGCTACTGGGGGCGAGTTCAGCTGCCGCGATGATGACGGCGGGCGCGTGCGTGTACGTGTTATTGAACACCGGCATGGTGTCGCTGGTCATTTCCTTGGCGGAGGGGCAATCCCTAAAGCAGCTTTGGCCGCAATGTTATGAATGGACATTCCCGTATTTTCTGGTGGGAGCCGCCGTTGCCGGACTAGCTAGCGCCGCTGGCCAAGGGAGCAATTTTGGATTGACGCTTCTGGTGGTGCCGCCGATGTACTTCGTCTACGTCTACTACCGGATGCACATTCTTCGAGCCGTGCTGGACAACATTTCAAACGTGAGCCACCAGAACGAAGCCGTTCTTGCCAACGCCTCGCGCAGTCGATAGGCGCGCTCACCCACTGTTGTTCCGACCGCCAAGGGATGAAGATCATCGTCCCAAATCCACAAGTATCCGCGCCAGATGGTGCCAGCTGAGACGCAGTGCGTGATCCTCGATGACGAACTGAGAGGTCATCGGGGCACCGAAGCTGAGCGAGAAGGGCGCCGCGCGGTCCAACCCCAAAATGGTATTGTTGGCCACGATAAATGATTTAGAATCGAGGTATCCGATGCGCCCGTAGCTCAGTTGGATAGAGCGTCTGCCTTCTAAGCAGAGGGTCGGGAGTTCGAGTCTCCCCGGGCGCGCCACTTACTCCTTCTCTCGCACCTGTTCCACCATCCCCAGTTGAGAGTGGCGCTTGGTTTCAGGACTCGAATGACGCATCGCGCGCTGCACAACTGCGTCAGGCGCAACCCAACTGAGGCGCGTACAGAAAACATGCCTCAAATGGTAGATCGGAAAGTGAGCTACTCCCGCGTTCTTTAGCGTCGTCTTCCAAGCCGCCTTAACCGTGGCGATCGGCTGGTCGGGTTTGACCGGACTCGGAAAAAGAAATGGGCTCTTGTCTGCCTGTTCCTTCTTCCAACTGAGAAGAACATCGTGTGCAAGCCCGGTCAGGGGCACAGGCTCGGAAGAGCCTTCTGTCTTGGTTTTCCCTCCGAAGAAAATCACGTTGTGATCGAGATCGATCTGATCCCAACGGAGGGAGAAACCTTCGGTGTAGGTACGGCCACCCGTTTGCGCCAATAGCACGATTGCCACTCTCAGGTACGGCGGGGCGTTTTCCAGAATACGTTGCTCATCTTCCAAACTGAGCATGCGCTTCGCTGGGCGTTCCCGGCGCTCATCGAACGGCCTCACGCGACTGGCGGGGTTCTCGGAGATTTACTTGCGCTCGATTGCAAAATTGAGCATGCAGCGCAAGTAAGCCATCTCGCGATTAACGGTGGCTCCTTTGACTTTGCGGGTTGGATTCTTCCTTGAAGGTTGCGCCATGCGGTGATTGCGGTAATCCGTGACCCACTTGGCATCGATATCTGCCAGCGAGCGGTCGCCGAAGAATTTCCGCATGTTTTCAAGAAAGTCTCGCACGTTGGTCTGTGTGCTCGCAGCAAGAGTCGGGACGTGTGCGCACTTCATCGGCGGCAAATTGAGTAAGACCGCACAGACGATACCGGACTGGGCGGCTAAGTGTTCCGCAAGGAATTACACGCCGCAAAACAACACGAGAAGCCTGCGCGTGGACGCTAACTTTTTTCTCGTTAATTCCTTGTGTGTTCGGGCCCCAACCCAGCCTTTCTCCTGCTTCGGGACCAGCGCCCGTCTTGCAACAGACCAGGAGAGAAGCACCCCACGACCTTGCCAATGAGTGTACACCTTGCGCGGATCATGCACAGAGCGACTGAGCAAAGCGGGCAAGATGGTGGGCAGGATTGGCTCCCCACTGGGGCAGTCAGGCCAATGCCCAGTTTCTGGCCCCTGGGCAACTAGACAAACTCCCCAAATACTGGCCCCGTGGGCAACCAAGGCCTTGTCCAAGTTTTGACCCTCTGACCAGTTGCTATCTGGGGAGGGGTGACTCAGACTTCCTTTGGATTAGAACTAATAGTACCTCTAGTACTTTGGTTGTTGCTCTCGGGCCAGCTTCCTCCCTCACGCTCGAACACGCCAGGCGCCTGGGGCAAGAAAACAGAAATCTGGAGGACGGAATCGTGCGTCAGCGCGCAGGCGTTTTTTCATTCGCTTTGCTACTTGCTAGTTTCGGTTTTGTCGGTTGTTCAGGCCTCGTTGCCGGGAACAATGGGAATCCGCCGCCAACCACACTGACAATTACCAACGTACTCGCCGGGTCTGCCACGACTTCCAGTTGCCAGGTCAATTGGACGACCAGCGTCCTTGCCGACTCAGCGGTTGACTATGGAACCAGCACCTCATACGGGTCTACCACGCCAGTCGATCCAGCGATGGTCACGAGCCACCAGATAGTCCTTTCAGGCCTAGCGCCAGGAACCGTCTATTATTATCAAGTCCGATCAACGGCCTCGACAAGTAACAATGCGCGCAGCGGCGGCCATTCGTTCAAGACGTCGGGCGGCAGCCCTTCGATCACTATGCAGCCGACAAGCCAGACGGTCACGGCAGGCCAGACGGCCTCCTTCAACGTGGCCGCCGCAGGCACCGCCCCGCTCAGTTATCAGTGGAACAAAAACGGCGCGATGATTTCGGGGGCAACCTTATCCAGCTACACCACCCCGGCTACAACCAGCTCTGACAACGCAGCGCAGTTTACCCTCGTCGTCAGCAACACCGCCGGCAGTGTCACCAGCAACGCCGCTACTCTCACCGTCAATGCGGCTCCGGTGGCACCTTCGATCACCACACAGCCGGCAAGCCAGACCGTCACGCCAGGCCAGAGTGCTTCGTTCAGCGTGGCCGCTACGGGCACCGCCCCGCTAAGTTATCAGTGGAGAAAGAACGGAACGGCTATCTCCGGGGCAACATCCTCAAGCTATACCACGCCCGCGACGACCAGTGCGGATAACGGCGCACAGTTCACGGTGGTGGCGACCAACACGGCTGGCAGTGTGACCAGCAATGCGGCAACCTTGACCGTGAATCCGGCTCCCGCCCCTGGTATTCAGGTGAGTCCTGCTTCTATCAATTTTGGAAACACAGTGGTCGGGAGCTCCTTATCCCAAGTGTTGATCATAACGAATACCGGTACGAGCACGTTAAGCATTACCCAAGTGGCTCAATCTGGCGCAGCGTTCACCGTCAGTGGATTTTCGTTGCCCTTGAACGTAAACCCAGGGCAACAGACCACAATCACGGTGGCTTTCCTGCCGACCTCAATTGGCGCATCGGCCGGCAACATCTCCATTGTAAGCAACGCACCCACCTCGCCCACTTCGGTGGCTCTCAGTGGTACAGGAATCGCCGCCACGCTGAATCTCAACATCAGCCCGACGAGTCTGAGCTTTGGCAGCATCACGCCAAGCACGTTTTCCAGCCCGCAAAACGTCACCATTACCAACACAGGCAATTCCAACGTAACGATCTCGCAGATCAGTGTGACCGGAGCGGGATACTCGATCACCGGTGGAGGCGCGCCCGTCACGCTGTCTCCATTACAGACCCTCACCCTTACTGCTTTGTTCAGCCCGACCGTGGCCGGGAGCGTAAACGGCAGCATCTCGATCGTAAGCAATGCGAACGGGTCGCCCGCATCGGTGTCTTTATCGGGAACGGGCGTTGCACCTGTACAACATTCGGTAGCGCTGACCTTGCAGGCAGGTACCTCGACTGTGTCTGGGTATAACGTGTATCGCAGCACGGCGAGCGGCACCGGGTACATTAAGTTGAATTCTTCGCTCGTAAGCAGCCTGACTTATACAGATTCGAGTGTGCAGAACGGCACAACCTATTTTTACGTGGCAACTGCAGTGGATTCTGGCGGTACGGAGAGCAGTTATTCCAACGAAATGCAGGCGGTGATACCGTGAGGCGATGGTTTGGAGAAAGTTCATCTATGATCAGTCTACCAGTTGAAACCGCACAAATCCGCAAAGCAGGCTTCGGGCTGAGGCGCGAGGTATTGAACGTGAAATTCAGATTGACGAATAAGCCAGTTCGCTCCTGGCGTCTGCTTGTTCTAACAGGTGTTTTGACGTTGTTTGGCCAGTGTGCGAGCGCCGCGACGTATTATGTCGCAACCAATGGCAGTGATTCCAATCCTGGAACTGCCAGTTCCCCTTTCCGCCACCTTTCCAAAGGTGCGGCGGCTGCCACCAATCCGGGAGACACGGTTATCGTGATGGATGGCACCTACGACAACGAAGGCCAAATCGATCCCAATAATGTCGTGACGTTGAATTTCTCCGGCGCGGCAGGCAACCCCATCACGTTCAAGGCCCAAAACCGTGGCAAGGCGGTGCTAGACAGCATGAACACGGCGACCGGTACGACTTGTAACGGCGCGTATGCCTATTTTAATCTGCGCAATGCCGCGTTCATCGTCATCCAAGGTTTTGTAATTCAGCGGGGCTGCCATGAAGGCATCCTCAGCAACGACAGCGCCCACGATATCACGATCCGCTGGAACGAAATCAGAAACATCGCCAACCATACTCAGACCGACCAGATCGGCCAGGATGGAATCTACCTTAACAACAGTGAATATAACTTTACATTTGACGGCAACGTTTTCCACGACATAGGCCGCACGGACGGACAGACGTTGAATCATTTCGATCACGGGATCTATACGCACGCGTCGAATGTGACGGTCATGAACAATATTTTTTACAACATGAACAAAGGCTTTTGCATTCAATTGGCGGACGGCGCCAACTCGATGTTGATCGCCAACAACACGTTCGCGTTGTCGAATGTCGTCACTGGCGAGAGCGGCCAAATCATGTTTTGGGGCAACAACTCAAACATCACGGTTCGTAACAACATCTTCTATAACCCAAATGGTTCGGCTATCACTCGATATTCTGCCACGATCACGGGCTCCGTTTTTGACCACAACCTTATTTATGGCGTGAGCACCATAATATCGGACGTGACCGGCTTCACGATTGGCGCAAACCAGATCGGCCCGAACCCACTGTTCGTCAATGCTTCTACGGCGCCCTACGACTTTCACTTGCAGTCGGGCAGCCCTGGAATTAACGCCGGGGTTTACATTTCCACTGTCCTTACCGATTTTGACGGGGTTACCCGCCCGCAAGGCTCCAGTACCGACGTGGGCGCGTATGAATCCGCGGTTATGCGCCCAACGCCTCCGATGATTGTCTCCATAACCATCAACTAAGCGCCGCAGCGGTACGATATTCGAAGCGTTAACACGAGTCACTGCAGCCGGCACCATGCAGCGTCTCTTGGATTGGGCAGCATTCCTTCTATTCAGTGTCCGGTTCATGTGCGTTTCTCGCTGTCCAACCCAGCGCGCAACTCGACCAGGGACGACCGGCCGGTTGTATCTAGGTACATTGCGCGTGCGAGGTCCATTCCGTGGGGCACGCATGGACCGAAACGAACATTCGACGCGCTGATTGTCTTCTCTTCCAGAAAGGGCAGAGAAGGGCTGAGGCCAGTGTGCAGCATGTAAAACCTAGTGGACTAAGGATTCTCGGCGAAGGGTGATGAAGACCGCCATGTCTGAAAGCGCTGATCGCAAAGAGAATCGTCGTTCACGGCCTCAATCGTATGGTTTAGAGTAATTTTCGGCTACAAAATGCCAGGGTTTACCGGATTGCGGGTCTTTCGAGGTTCTGTATTCTCAATCTTGAAGGAAGGAGGGCCTCTTTCTTTCCTTCCTTTCGGGGTACCCCTTTAGAGCTGACAGCTGCTCAGGCTTGCGCACTGCAATAAGTTCGCCCGCCGAGTGGGAAGGGAGCGCAAGCGCTATGGACGAAAAAGATGAAGGGCAGAGAGCTTACTGGCGAGGGAACGAGCTCCGCGACAATCCGTATCCGCGTAACTCGCTTGCAAGCCGCGTATGGGACAAGGGCTATTGGGATGCAGTCGATGAAGACGAAGATAGGCGCGAACCTGATCGCGCCACCCTTTCCGATCGTGTCCGGGAACCAAGCCACTATCACCGGGTCTGGAACCCTGGTCGACAGTACTCCGTGCCAGTAAAAGGCAGTTGTAGGAAAAGGCGACTGCAGTCTTCTGCGGGTTCCTAGGAGACTACGCCGAGTGCTTGCGGCAAATTCGAACTAGATTTCTGGACATGCAGGAGGTACAACGATTGACCCCTGGGTGTTTGAGCGTTCACGAGGGGCTTTGCCGAAACTCTTTGCGCGATTCAACTCTCCGGCCGGCCCGTCAGTCAGGTCAAGTGAGCCTCTTGTCTTTTCGCAAATCTTCACTGTGGTTCCTTTCTCGGGAATTACACCTAATCTTAATGGTTCAGCTCAGCGATTCACTCCATTTTTCGACTGCAACCCCTCTGATGAGAGGGCAAACGCAGGCGTGTCTATTGTCGGTGTCTTAGTTCACGCGTTCAGTTCACACGAACTTTGGAAGTGGGACGCTTGCAGAGAATCAATTACTGGTGGGGAAATAGCGGAGGCTGAAACTACGGTGTGGAACAACTGGGAAACAGTTATTGCTCCCAGAAGGGTTCTGCAGTGGTAGCGTTCGATTTCCGGTGTGTGGGACGGTCAATGTACCAGAATTCCCGGGCAAACCGGCAAAATTGAATTCCAATTATGTTTCGACCGAGATATTGCTCGCCCACGAACGCTACGCGGCATGGCTGATCTTCCTCGGTGGCCGGATTTATAAGAACGAGGTGTTGCCCAGGCTCCACTCTTGTCGCTAGGGTGATAAGCCCGCCGCGGAGATTCAACGCACGGACGTTTGTCTCCTCCTGAAAAGGCTCTTCGTCCTCCACGCGTCCGTAGACCAGAACGGGATAATCCTGTGGCAGGTCCGACATTGGCTTCGCATCGTCGGGCCCCGGAGCTCTTCTTCGGAACGCGAGGCCATAGAAGCGATTACCGCAGTTTTCGCAGCGGAAGGGGCGAGTCAGCAAAAAGGGCAACACCACGGCCTCGAAGGAGTTCTTTCTGGCCGAGCGGCGGACTTCAACGCAGCCGCAGGAAGGACAGCGTCTGTCCGTCACCCGATGTAATAAGTGCGATGCGGTTTGAAACATAATCAGGTGAGATCCCTCTACGAATCCTGAGACCCTCCTTTGTCGGGCTTCAGCCAGCTCCACAGCTAATTCTGTCGTGAATGGACCAAATCTGGCATCTTCGCGGGGGATTTTCTGTACGCTTGGCGTTTCTCGTGCTTGCCGCCACGTATTCAGGCTCTGCGGCTTTGTGCGGTAGGCTCTGTCGGCGTGGCCTCACCTAATAGATAGCAGCAAGCCCCACATTTTCTCCAAATTCGCCCATTGGAGAGTCGAGCGCGTCCACCTCGCGCGTCTGCTGTTGCTGACGGGAGACTTCGGTAATCGGTGAAGTTTTGGAAAGACATCACCGGCCTACCAGGTGCCTTTTCTAAGCCTTCGAAGGGGAATGGTTGCGGCGGAAATCGATTACGGGACACCTTTGAATGTGGCGAGCTCCATGGCGTAATCATGCGCTGTGCTGGCGGTGACGGAAGCCTGGTACGTTCCGGTCGCTGAGACCACACGGTCCACAAAACACACTGACGTCCAGTCCTGATGCTGACTCTCAATGACCCAGCCAGTTGCAGGGCTCCCGCACGTGGGATTGGAGGAGTCCGTGAAAGCCCAGGAAAACAGATATTCGTTGGCGGCTGTAGTGGTGACTGTGGCTGACGACCATGCGGTGGTGGCCGTCAGTGATTCGTGGTAGCCGGATT
>Ga0210406_10000435_pt1 | contig 57098 bp, 52 predicted proteins | sample IncBWC30MmetaG_FD_155454 | JGI IMG/M metagenome (GOLD analysis project Ga0210406, IMG submission 155454) | Forest soil microbial communities from Barre Woods Harvard Forest LTER site, Petersham, Massachusetts, United States - Inc-BW-C-30-M | ecosystem: Environmental > Terrestrial > Soil >...
GGACGAAAGCGGTGCAAGGAACGGTAAAGTGGTTCAACAATTCGAAGGGCTATGGCTTCATCGGTCGCGCGGATGGTCCGGATGTTTTTGTCCACTATTCGGCGATTACCGGTGATGGCTATCGCACATTGCAAGAAGGCGACGCAGTGGAATTCGAAATTGTACAGGGTCCGAAAGGACCGCAAGCAGCCGAAGTACAAAAAGCAGCAGCATAACCTACAGTGCAATAATTGCGGGCCGGCTGGGATGTTCCCCTCTGCCGGCCTTTTTTGCCATCGTTACCAGACTCAATTCGAAACCGGTTCGCATTATAATCGCTCCATGGACAACCAACAGATCGCCCGCATCCTCCGCGAGACCGCGCAATTGCTGGAAATTGACGGAGCAATCATCGGCCGTTATCGCAGCTACGAAAAGGCGGCTGAGCTGATCGCGGGATTGCCGGACTCCATCGAGCAACTCGCCAAGGATCCCGAAAAACTGAAGGAGCTTCCCGGAATTGGCGATCGCATGGTCGAACACCTGAACGAAATTCTGGAGACCGGTGACTACGCGCTGCGCAAAAAACTCCTGAAGAAATATCCCGCGACGATTCTGGACGTGCTGCAGCTGCAGTCGCTCGGTCCCAAAAAAGCTGCACTGTTGTTTAAGAAATTCAAGGCGGGCAGCGTGCCGGAAGTGGAAAAGATCGCGCTCGAAGGCAAGCTGCGCGATGTTCCTGGCTTCGGCGAAAAAAGCGAGCAGAATATTTTAAAGGCCATTGAAGCGTTCAAACGGTTGATCGGGCGATTCCTGCTGCAAAGTGTGGAAGTAGCCGCCACAGCCTTGCAGGAGCACATCGCGAAGGCGGGCAAGGCCGCGGAAAGCGTTACGCCAGCGGGTTCTCTGCGCCGCGGCAAAGAAACCGTCGGCGATTTGGACCTTCTGGTGACTCTCGCCGATGGATACACCGCGCAGAAGCATGTTGACGCGCTGGCCGAGCATATCCTGAAATTCCCCGGAATTGATCAGACCCTGGCACATGGCGAAAACAAAGTGAGTTTCACGCTCAAGAACGGCTTGCAAGTTGACGTGCGTCTGTTGAAGAAGGAAAACTTCGGCGCGGCTCTTCTTTATTTCACCGGTTCGCGCGAACACAACGTGCGGCTGCGTGGCCGCGCCAACGAAATGGGCTGGACGCTGAACGAATATCAACTGGCCACCCTGAAAGGGGAAAAGCGCGTTGCGGGACGCACCGAAGAAGAAATCTACAACAAGCTCAAGCTCGACTACATCGAGCCGGAGCTGCGCGAAAACACCGGCGAAATTGAAGCCGCCGAAGCGCACAAGCTTCCTCAGCTGATCAGACGCGAGGACGTGCAGGGCGATCTGCAAATGCATACCACCGCAAGCGACGGAAAAAACTCCATCGAAGAAATGGCCGCAGCGGCTAAAGCGTTGGGCCACAGCTATATCGCCATCACCGACCATTCGAAGGCCGTCACCGTCGCCAACGGCCTCGATGAGAGCCGTATGGCCCAGCACATCAAGAATCTGCACGTAGCGGACGCCAAGGGCCTGGGCATTCGGGTTTTTGCGGGCGCGGAGGTTGACATCCTGAAAGACGGCTCGCTCGATTACTCCGACGAAATCCTGGCGCAGATCGAGGTCGTCGTCTGCTCCGTGCACTCATATATGAACCTCGACGCTGCCGCCATGACCGACCGCATGCTCGCCGCCATCGAAAATCCTTATACACAGATCATCGGACATCCCACCGGGCGGCTGTTGTTACGCCGCGACCCGTTCCCCTACGACATGGAGAAGGTTCTCAACGCTTGCGCCAAACACGGTGTGGCCATGGAGTGCAACTCCTACCCGGATCGCCTGGACCTGAAAGACGTTCATCTGCGAATGTGCAGGGACCGCGGAGTCAAAGTCGTCATTTCAACCGACGCCCACACCACCAGCAATCTCTCCTTTATCCAATACGGCGTCGTCACTGCCCGCCGTGGCTGGCTTTCCAAGGCCGACGTCGTGAATACCCTGGGGCCAGACCAGTTCCTGCAGTCGCTCCGCCCCAAGCCGGGCGCTGCCAAGACCAAGAGCGCTAGTCGAAGCAAGTAGCGGTCTGGGGAACCTTTTGCAAGTGGTTCTCGTACCTTTGGTAGCAAGCAGAGATACGGCCACTTCGAACTCCAAAACAGAGGCATAGACAAAAATGACTGCTCTTCCCTTCGCGAACAGGACACCCAGTGGGCCGGTAGCCCGGTTGGCAGGTCTGGCGGCTCTCGGAATTCTGGCAAGCTCGCTCGCAGCAGCTTCGGCCAGCGCTGAAGAATGGACCAAGTCTTACAGCATCAGCGGCAGGGCTCGCGTCCATGTGGAATCCAACGACGGCTCGGTTCGCGTGACCACCGGCGATTCCAATCAAGTCGAATTTCGTGTCATCTACAACGGCTATACGATGGACAAGAACCTCACCATCAGTTCGAACCAGAGCGGCGATCAAGTCCAGATCAGCGCTCGCGTCCGAAGCGGTTTTACCTTTGGTTGGGGCGTACACCGCGGCCTGCGCATCGAGGTCCACATGCCCCGCAACGCCGATTTGAACGTGGACACCGGCGACGGTTCAGTCGAGTCCGACGCCATAAACGGCAACCTGGATATTCACACTGGCGACGGCCACATTCGCGTGGATGGCGCCAAGGGCCAGATCCGTCTACGCACCGGCGATGGCAGTATCGAAGGTCGTGACATCGATGGACAATTGGAAGCCACCAGCGGCGACGGCCACATCACCGTGGAGGGTCGCTTCGACGCCCTCAACATCAAGACCGGCGACGGCAGCGTGACCGCTCGCGCCAATCCCGGCTCCAAGCTTGCCAACGGCTGGAATGTTCATACCGGCGACGGCAGCGTCACCATGTCCCTGCCCGGCGATCTGCAGGCCAACATTGACGCCAGCACTAACGACGGCCGCATCAGCCTCGGCTTGCCGGTCTTGGTCGAGGGAACTATGGGCACGTCGCAGATCCACGGTAAGATGAATGGCGGAGGCCTGCCCCTCACAATCCATACCGGCGACGGCTCGATCCACTTAAGCAAGACCTAACAATCGTTGCCAGTAGCGGTTAAAACAGACTCAAGCCTAGACCGAAGAAAGACGGGGCGCGTTTCGCGCTCGGTTTCTTTTTCTGTTCTACGGCAGTTAGAAACGGCATCGAATACTAGGACTTTTCGGCTAGGACTGGAAAATTAGTCATTCTTTGCCGCAGAGTGTCCGTTTTTTCTTGACGCCTAACCTCGCGCAAACCAGCTAACTATTTGAAAACAAAGGAATGTGAATTGGACTGAGACTTGCCCATAAAATTGCGTCAACGGAGGTCGTCTTGATCGTTTACGTACTTATTCTGGGAGTTGTAGCACTTTCAGTCGTATCTCTGGTCGGCTCGATTTTCGAGTCGCAGCAGCGTCGCGGCTTGTAAGCGACCACATCAGGCAAGTCTGTGGCATGTTTGTTCCCGCCCTCCGCTCAGCCCTTCTGAAACGAACCCATTTGCAACCCTGCTCCTCGTGCGCAATACTACTGGATTGTTTGTTCGCACTTTTCGAGGCCATTGGCTTCGAGCGCAGTCAAATCACTGTACACAGGGGAGTTGAATGGAAAAGCCAGCTAAGATTGCGCCGCCCAAAGGGAAACTGGGAATCCTGCTACCGGGAATGGGCGCTGTCAGCACCACATTCATGGCGGGTGTCGAACTGGTTCGCAAGGGCCTGGCCCAGCCCGTCGGCTCGCTGACTCAGCTTGGCACCATCCGTCTCGGAAAGCGTACCGACAACAATTCGCCGAAAATTAAGAAGTTTGTCCCGCTGGCGGATCTCGACGATCTTGTTTTCGGCGGCTGGGATCTGTTCAAGGACAACGCTTACCAGGCCGCTTCGAATGCCGGTGTGCTCAGTCACGAAGATCTCGCCAAGGTGAAGCCGTTTCTCTCCAAAATCAAGCCGATGAAAGCGGCTTTCGACAAGGAATACGTGAAAAAGCTCGACGGCACGTACGTCAAAAAGGCTAAAAATAAGTACGAGTTGGCGTTGCAAATCAAGGAAGACATCGCCAACTTCAAAAAGACTTCGCGTGCCACGCGCCTAGTCACCTGCTGGTGCGCTTCGACCGAAGTGTTTATTAGGCCCGAAGAAGTTCATTCGACCCCGGAAAAATTTATCGAAGGTATGAAGAATAATCATCCGGCGATTGCGCCTTCGATGCTGTATGCGTGGGCCTCAGTCACCAGCGGAGTGCCATTTGCCAACGGCGCGCCAAATCTCACCGTCGATATTCCGGCTATGCAGAAATTGGCGCTGGAGCACAACGTTGCGGTATGCGGCAAGGATTTCAAGACTGGCCAGACACTGATCAAGACCGTTCTCGCTCCAGCCTTCAAAGCTCGCATGCTTGGCCTCGATGGCTGGTATTCAACCAACATTCTCGGCAACCGCGATGGCGAAGTGCTGGACGATCCCGGCTCGTTCAAAACCAAGGAAGAATCCAAGCTGGGCGCGCTCGAATATATCCTGCAGCCGCAGCTGTATCCGGAGCTGTACGGCAAAATTCATCACAAAGTACGAATCAACTACTACCCGCCGCGCGGCGACAACAAAGAAGGCTGGGACAACATCGACATTTTCGGCTGGCTCAACTACAAGATGCAGATCAAAGTGGACTTCCTGTGCCGCGATTCAATTCTCGCTGCGCCAATCGTGCTCGACCTCGTGCTCTTTCTGGATTTAGCCCAGCGCGCCGGCTTCCGTGGCATTCAGGAATGGCTCAGCTTCTACTTTAAATCGCCGATGACCAGCCCGGAACTCTATCCCGAGCACGATCTTTTCATTCAATCCATGAAGTTGAAAAACACCCTGCGCTGGCTGATGGGCCAAGACCTGATCACCCACCTCGGCCAGGAATACTACGACTAGCCTTTTCTTGTCTTGCATTTCTTGCGTTTGACGTAAGGGGGCGCAGCACCGTCGCGCCCTTCTTCTTGGTTGCTTCGTCATTTCCTTACGTCCTTACTTCGAGCTGCTCTTCACTTCGCCGCTGCCGCTGCGCTCTTTGCTTCCACCGCATCCAGCACGCGAGTCGAATAAATTAACGCCGCTCCTGCGTTCATAGCCACCGCAACGCCCAGCGCCTCGCTGATCTCTTCTCGCGAAGCTCCCGCCTTCAATGCCGCATCGGTATGAAACACAATGCACCCATCGCATCGCGTGGTCACGGCCACCGCCAGCGAAATCAGTTGCCGCGTCTTCTCGCCCAGCAGCGTGGTCTTGGCATTCGCCCCAGAAAGCGTCAGATACCCTTTTAGCGTGTCCGGCGAAAGCTTTGACAATTCCCCCAACCTCCCGCCAACTTCGGTCTGATATTCATTCCAATCGAGCATCATTTGCCTTCTCCTGAAAGGAGCGACTCTCGAAATGCAATCGCCGCCAGCAAAGTATATAGCCCTCTAATATACAAGTTCTCGCGCGACCTTTTACCGCCGAGCGGAGTATTTGACTGATTTGTGACATGAGTCGATGTCTGATTGGCGTTTGCCGTATTTCGACTCCAACCCGCCTTGTGATATGGTTTGAAATTCGGCCACATGCGCCGAAGCGCGCCGTCGCCACACAAATCGCGTGGCATCGCCATTTTGTTTTTGCGAAGTCATTTCGGGGGTCGTGCAAGATGAAGAGCACTTACAACGGGCAAGCTGTTCCAGAGGAAGGGACGCCGATCGACTACAGTGGCGGCGAGCTGCAGGTCCCGCACAACCCGATCATTCCTTTCATCGAGGGTGACGGCACCGGCCGCGACATCTGGAAAGCTTCGCGCCGTGTTTTTGACGCGGCGGTCGAACATGCTTACGCCGGCAAACGCAAAGTCGCCTGGTATGAAGTCTTTGCTGGCGAAAAAGCCTTCAACGCCTACAAGGAATGGCTACCTAATGACACCGTCGAAGCCATCCGAGATTTCCGCGTGGCCATCAAGGGTCCTCTCACCACGCCTGTCGGCGGCGGAATTCGTTCGCTGAACGTGGCGCTGCGCCAGATTCTCGATCTTTACTCCTGCGAGCGCCCAGTCCGCTATTTCGAAGGAGTTCCCTCCCCGGTCCGCCATCCCGAAAAATTAAACGTCTTCATCTTCCGCGAGAACACTGAAGACGTGTACATAGGCATTGAGTGGAAATCAGGCTCGCCCGAAGCCAAGAAACTGCTCGAATTTCTGAACAATGACATGCTGAAGAACGGCAAGAAACAAATCCGCTGGGATTCCGGCGTCGGCATCAAGCCGATTTCTCCCACCGGGACCAAGCGCCTGGTCCGTCGCGCGATCAAGTACGCGCTCGCTCACAAACGCAAGTCCGTGACACTCGTTCACAAGGGGAACATCCAGAAATTTACCGAAGGCGGCTTCCGCGACTGGGGTTACGAACTCGCGCAGCACGAATTCCGCGAACAAACCGTTACCGAACGGGAAAGCTGGATCATCGATAACCTCGACAAAAATCCGCAACTCTCCGTCGAACAAAACGCATCCGCCATCGAACCTGGCCTTGAGCAAGCCACCGACGCCTTCAAGAAGACCATTTACGACGAAGTGAGACACACTCTCGATGCGATTTACGCCACCCACGGCAAAGGGCAGTGGAAACAAAGGCTAATGATCAATGACCGCATCGCCGACTCCGTCTTCCAGCAAGTCCTGATGCGCCCGGACGAGTACAGCGTTCTCGCCACTTCGAATTTGAATGGCGATTATCTTTCCGACGCTTGCGCCGCACAAGTCGGCGGACTCGGCATGGCGCCCGGCTCCAACATCGGCGATGGCTTTGGAGTTTTCGAAGCCACCCACGGCACCGCACCCAAATACGCCGACAAGGACGTCATCAATCCCGGCTCGGTGATGCTTTCCGGCGCCATGATGTTCGAATTCCTCGGCTGGAATGAAACCGCAAAACTCATCGAAGATGGCATCGCCCGCACCATCCAGCAAAAGAAAGTCACTTACGATCTGGAACGCATGATGGCCGGCGCCACCAAAGTCGGTACATCCGCCTTCGCCACCGCCATCATCGAAAACATGAAAGGCGTAGCCGTCGGCCGCTGACTTTCCGTAGCGCAGACATCTCTTGTCTGCGCTCTTTTGGAGTGCGGCAGCTCTTTGAAGCAGTGCCAGCGATCACTCTAGCTAGGCAGCGACAATTGATATTGTTCGGGGGAGAAGAAAAGATGAGCAGAAAAAAGGTAACGGTAGTCGGCTCCGGCTTCGTCGGCTCCACCACTGCGCAACGTATCGTTGACATGGAACTCGCCGACGTCGTCCTCACTGACATCCTGGACGGCCCGCCCGCCGGCAAAGCTCTCGACATGGTCGAAGCCACGCCGATCACCAAATCCGACGCGCACGCCACCGGCCTCTCCACCGCCACCGGCGACTATTCCGGCACCGCTAACAGCGACATCGTGGTCATCACCGCCGGTTTCCCGCGCAAGCCCGGCATGAGCCGCGACGATCTTCTCAAAGCCAACTACGACGTCGTCAAAGCCGTCGTCGAACAAATCGTCAAGCATTCGCCCAACTGCATCATCATCGTAGTCACCAATCCGCTCGATGCCATGGCCCAAGCCGCATTCAAAGTCAGCGGCTTCCCCAAGCAGCGGGTGCTCGGCATGGCCGGTGTACTCGATTCCGCCCGCATGAGCGCCTTCGTCGCCATGGAGTGCAAAGTCAGCGTGGAAAACGTTCACTCATTCGTTCTAGGCGGCCACGGCGATGACATGGTTCCACTCCCGCGCTATTCGAACGTAGCCGGAATTCCGCTCCCCGATCTGCTCCCGAAAGATCGCATCGACTCGATCGTCGAACGCACCCGCAAAGGCGGCGCGGAAATCGTCAATCTTCTCAAGACCGGCTCCGCCTACTACGCTCCCTCCGCAGCAGCGGTAGAAATGGTCGAAGCCATCCTCAAAGACAAAAAGAAAATCCTGCCCTGCGCGGTCTATCTCGAAGGCGAATACGGCATCAAGGGCCTCTTCGTAGGTGTCCCGGTAAAACTCGGCGCAAAGGGTGCGGAACAAATTGTCGAAATCAAGCTAACCGCCGACGAAAACGGCGCTCTCCAAAAATCCTCCGCCTCCGTCCGCGAGCTCGTCAACGTCCTGGGTTTGTAATGGCGGCCTTCTGAGGCGGGCACAGTTCGCGGCGCCGGCTATCTTGCCGATGAGACAACGCTGCCATCGCTGCGATGATATCGAATCTGTGGAATTCTGCCTCCGGTATCCCAACTCAAAAAGAAGCTCGGCCAACCGAGATGATGCATCGGTATTGTCTGGCCACAGACGGCACAGTAACTTCGCGTACCCTCACCCAGGGTGTTTTCGGAAAACTACTTTGTGCGCAGCCGGGGCAGCCTCGACCGCGTCTTGGCCATCCGGAAATTCCGATTTGTTCTGGCCGTAAAAGCAAAAGGCATCTGTGAAAAGAGCACGAAGTACGGCCGAGGCAAGACGGCAAATCGTCGTTTGTTGGAGGAAAAAAAGTTCATGCCGGACTTCATGTTGCGGATCCCAAAAAAATCCAGGTCGAATTGTCCTAGGCCGAAACTCCCGCTTCCTGATCAGCCACCACGCGATTACGCCCTTCTCGTTTCGCCTCGAACATCCGCTCGTCTGCCGTGGCGAATAATTCCGCGGCGTCCTCTCCGTCGTGTGGAAAGCTCGATAATCCGGCACTAATGGTCACCTGAACCGTCTGCCCGCGCGGGCCGATCACAATTGGACTACTCGCCACCAACTCTCTCAGTGATTCCACTTTTCGCCGCGCCGTTTCGATATCCGTCTCGGGCAAAATCAACACAAATTCTTCGCCACCATAACGCCCCGCCGTGTCGCTCTGCCGAAAAGAGCTGTGCAAAAGTTCGGCGATTCTCTTCAGCACCACGTCACCCGCCGAGTGGCCATAGGTATCATTGAGCGACTTGAAACGATCGGCGTCAATCACTGCCACCGTCAGCGTTTTGCCGTAGCGGCTCGCGCGGCTCAATTCCATTGCCAGCCGGTCCTCCACGTAGCCGCGGTTGAACAGACCCGTCAAATGATCGCTGGTCGCCAATTGCAGCAGCCGCTGGCTTCGCGAAACCAGCGCTACGCACAATCCCGACGCCGTCACCATCATGATCAACCGCGAGATTTGCGACGACCAGCTGAACAGCCCATAAGGATACGGCGCGTATGCGGCGCTGTTCAGATCCCAGTGGCTGGCAGCGTACCAGCTAATCCACAGATATTCCGCGAACGCCAGTGCCCCCGCCGTAATGCAGATACGCTTGTCATAGCGCAGGCTGGTGCTGCCAATCGCTAAAAAGTAGCCTTCAAACACTACCCTGCTATTGACCGCGGTGTGCGGCTGGTTCACCAAAAAAAACATCGCCAGCGCCACGCTGATCAGCGTCACGTCAAAGCTGCTGCTCACAAATCCCAGCCACGAAGGATTGTAACTGCGGGAGATGAGGTAATAGACCGTCACCGAGAGAAAAAACGTTCCAGAAGCCAGGCTGATTCCAACCAGACCTTCCTTCGGATCGACCGGAAAAAACAAAGAATTGAGAACCGGGATCAGCAACAGCAACGTAGCCAGAGCCAGCCGGACTTTCGCCACCAACAGCTCGCCCGCGACGCCTGCTTCGGCCAGCACAGGGTCCGGTCCCGACCAAAATGAGTCTGAAAGATCTCTAAGATTAATTTTCATACTCAATGCGCTTACCGCTTCTCTTTCGCGCTTCTTGCTTGCTAAATGTGTGATACCTAACCGCAGGTTAGGCCGAATAGAGCGCTGAAAGCATCATAAAACTGGCAGTCCACCAGCCATGCAGGATTCGACGCCAGCGTTCCAAAGCGACAAGGTCGAAACGCAAAACTCCTTCGCTTCCGTCAGCGAACGCGTGACTACGCTGGTCTGTGGCCGCTGCCTTCTGCGGTGGACGGGTTTCGACGCCCTAGTCCGGCAGCGCCATCCGCCGCATCAAATCCTTAAATCGTGCATCGCCACGCGAGGCATCAAACGCCGGAAACCGTATGCACGCCATCAACTCGGTATCCTGTTCGGCATAGGCCTTCTCCAAATACTCAAACGTTTTGTCGCGATTGCCCATCAGTGCGTAAATCTCGGCGACCAGAGTCGGAGTTCCCATTTTGGGATCGAGCGCCAGCTTAAGGTACCCCTCCGCGTCTCCACTGAATGAACCTGGGACCGAGGTCGGCCCGATTTTTCGTATCTCGTTCACCGCTTCCGCATAGCGCCCGGTTGACGCATGCACTTGCGACAAGTAATAGTTCGCCGGTGCAAACGCCGGATCGCGTTCCAGCACTTTTTGCATCTGCGCAATACTCTCTGGAGTCCGGTGCGCCACGAACAACGTCAGACCGTAGTTCACGTTCACAATCCCCGAAAGCGGGTCCAGCGACAGCGCCTTGCGAAACTCCTCCAGCGACTCCTCGATGCGATTCTGCGGCATCAGAAAAATAAATGCGTAAAAATAATGTGCCGTCGCATCGTTCGGGTTCAACTCAATCGCCCTCCGGAACTCCTTCTCCGTATCATTCCATTTCCATTGGTTCGCCAGCACCATCGCTCGCGCTGTATGCGCTTCCGGCAGCGTGTCATCCAGTTCCAGCGCCTTGCGTGACGATTCATCCGCCAGCGCATAGGCTTGTTTCGGTTGAATCAACACGCCGTAGCCCGTCGCAACACAATACGCGTCCGACAAACCAGCGTACGCCAGGGCATAATTCGGGTCCGCCACAATCGCCCGCTGAAACAGTTCGACACTTTTCTTGATTCCTTCCGGCGTCCGTCCATACCAAAGCTGCCGGCCCTCCAAATACAACCGATACGCTTCCGCGTTCGTCGTTCCCGCGCGCCCCAGCTTTTCCTTTTCCGTCCCGGTCAGATGAACCTGCAGTTTGTTCGAAACGTCCCGCGTAATGTCGGTCTGCACTTGCGTAATGTCCGCCAGCTTGCGCGCATAATGCGAACCCCAAATCTCCGTCCCGTCCGCGGCGTTCACCAAGTCCGCCTGCACGCCCAGCTCATCGCCGTGCTGCGTCACGCGTCCCATCAACACCGCGCCAACTTGCAACGTCTGTCCAATCTTCTGCGGATCGTCCTGATTCCCCTTAAAACGAAAAACCGTGCTCCGCGCCATCACCTTTAAGTTCGGCAGTTGCGAAAGCGTCCCGATCAAACTCTCCGTCAGTCCGTCGCTCAAATATTCGTTGTTGGGGTCAGCCGTGGCATTCACAAACGGCAGCACCGCAATGGATGTAACCTTCTGCGCCTCCGACTTTCCGCGCATCACGTACACGCCTGCAAATACCGCCAGAACAATCACCGCCGCCGCGGTACCGGCGAGCAAATATTTTCGCGAACCAGTTACCGCGGAAATTCCCGACCCTGTGGCGACCGAAGCCGCCGCGCCGACCGCGGACGAACTTGCGGTAGCTGCAGGCGCCATTGCGGGAACCACGCTAGCCGAACCCGCCGCACTACCCGAACGTCCCGAATCCAAATCCCGCTTCAGACGCGCCAAATCGCTGCGTAAATCGGCTGCGCTCTGATAACGCAAATTGCGGTCCTTCTCCAGCGCCTTGCAGACGATCGGTTCAAACCCTGCCGGCAGCCCCGCATTCAGCCGCAACGGCGAAACCGGCGCTTCATCCAGGATCGCCTTAAAAATCACCGCAGTGCTTTCGCCGCGAAATGCCAACGTTCCCGTCGCCATCTCATACAGCACCGCGCCAAACGAAAACAGATCGCTGCGGGCGTCCAGCTCTTTCGCGCGCGCCTGTTCCGGCGACATGTACGCAACCGTCCCCAGCGTCGAGCCCGGACTGGTCAAATGTTCCGCGTCCACGGTACGCGTCAGCGTATTGTCGGATCCCGAGGCCCCGCCGGCGGTCGCAACCTTGGCCAGACCAAAATCCAGAATTTTCGCGTGCCCCAGCGCTGTCACAAAAATATTTGCAGGCTTAATATCGCGATGCACGATTCCCTTGGCGTGCGCCGCGGCCAGCCCGTCGGCGATCTCAATCCCCAGCACCAGCAGCATCTCTGTTTCCAGCGCGCGCCCCGCAACCTGCTGCTTCAGCGTCGCACCGTCCAGAAATTCCATAACGATAAACGCCCGGCCATCCTGCTCGCCGATGTCATAAATGGTGCAGATATTTGGATGATTCAGCGCGGATGCGGCCTTGGCTTCACGCCGGAAACGCTCCAGCGCATGGGCGTCCCGCGATAGCTCTTCCGGCAGGAACTTCAGCGCAACAAAGCGGTCCAGCCGTGTGTCTTCCGCCTTGTACACCACGCCCATGCCGCCGCCGCCCAGCTTTTCCAGGATGCGGTAGTGCAATATCGTTTGGTTGATCATTCGAACTTGCCGGTCATGTTAGGCGGGATGCCAATGGCAAGTCAATGTGGCCCGGTTGTCGGGCCACGCTGTTTGCAACGTTACGCCTTGGCCGCGCGCATCTGCGCAATCCTCTCGTTGCGCTGCCGGGTCAGGTGCGGCACGATTCCCAGCTGCCGTTCGATCAGCATCAACTGCGCGCGATGGTGCATCTCATGCTCTTTCGCGCCAAGCAGCATCTCGAGCCGCGATTTCGAAGTTTTCCCGTCTCCTTCGGTCACCACCTCCGCCAAAAACTCCGGTGTCAGCGTCTCCAGCCACACCGCTAACTCTTCACCCTCGGTTCGAAGCAGATCCACGATCTCCGCCTTCGAGCGCGGCTTGCTCTCCTCGGCCTCCGCGCGTTCGCTGAGTGCGAAAAAGTCCAAACCTTGCATGGTAGTCCGCCGCTGCTTCCGGTGAATCTCGTCCCAAAAGCGTTGCGAGACGGCAATGTGCGTCAACATCCGGCCCACGGATTTACACCCGGGCGCGGCAACATGCCCGTACTGCGCTTCTGGAATGTCCTCCGCCACCTGAATCGTATTTTTCCGCACCGTCCGAAATCCATTAGCCAATTCCTTACCGCTATAAGCAGTCATGGTTCACCTCGTGCTGGATTTTTTTCGCCGACTCCGCACGCGCAGGACAATTCCCCGCGCACACGGGCAGCCGTCATCTTCGATGCGCCGCGCTCAGCCGCGTCACACGCTTTGTTGCCCAAACGGATTGTTGTCACGAACTATTGGCCGGAGCGGGAAACATCCCGCAACAACACTCTACTCAACCATAAAATCCAGCGTCAGCGCGTAGGAAAGAAAAGCTCCTGAAGGTTCGCGCTCCATCCCTCAATCGATTGCGGTCGGATGACTCTCGGAGAATGGCCATGGTCTCGGTTGCTCATCTGCAAAGAATACCCGTTGGCGAGATACGACGGGATCTCGCGGTAATCGCTCACCGGGATATATGGGCCTTTTTTGCCAAGTTGAACTCGATACCGGTTGTCTGGGAACAGATGCGGCTGCAAACGCGTTCCAACCTTCTTGCCGCGCGACACTGTAGCAAACAGCATTCGGCCACCCCCGCACTAAATGAAATCGCGCCTATTCTATAAACGCCCCGCGATGGTGATAAGTGCTAAGACTGTGGAAAAGTGTGGATGCTTTTTTCGCGAGGCTAATTCCAATTGTGCGAGAAATCGTCGACCAGGCTTTACTTCTCTTGCGGTTTGCTTGGTTCGTCTGGCTTGGTAGCTTCCGGATCAGCTTCAATCTTCACTTCCACTTCAGCGCCTTTTTTCAGCTTCACTTTATTTCCGTCGGCATCTTCCAATGTATTGTCCACGCGGAGCTCTCGATATAAATCTTCCGCACCGTCCACGGAAATCTGCGCCTTCTCCGGTTTCCCCGGCACAATCGGCGGTATAATTTTTTCCACGGTCCCGTTCAGCGTCTTCGTCGCCTTGTCGTCGTTCGGTTTTTCGTCCTTGCGCGGCTCGCCCATAGAACCTCCCTCGCTCCCTGAATGTCTGCCGAAGGCCCCCGATCATTTTCGCTCAATTGCCCTACGTTTCGGTGTCCGACAACCTCTAATACGATTGTTCTTCAGGCTGGAGAACAGGATTTTCCGAATTTGGCTCTTGTTCTTGCGTGGCAGCGAGGCCGATTCGCTCGCAAACCGAATCGCACTTCACTCCGCACGACTACTCTAGCTAGCATTCGTGGCAAGTACAACCGACAGTTGGACACGCCTGCGAGTCTAGCCTCGTGCTTTCTCAATGAACGTAAAACCCGTTCTTGGACAGCACAACGTAATCCTTGCCCTTCTTTCCAAACGATGGCGCCAGCCGCACATCCAGCTTGTGCGGTTTCCCCAGTGCCGCACTGGCCTTGGTGTAGTATCCCAGCGTGTAGCGCGTCTTGATCCGGTCGATCAGCGCGCCAAAAGCCGCATCCAGGTGCGCCACATCCTGCGCATTGAAGATTTCTCCGCCCGTCTGGTCCATCACCGCGCGAATATTGACCAGTCCTTTTTCCATCGCAGCGTGCAACATCGTTCCAGGCGGGTTGTATCCCGGTATTTTCAAGTTGTATAAAACCGCATCCGCCGCGATTAATTCGGTCACGATGTCGTGTGTTCCCTGCCCGCCCGCGTATGTCGCAACGTCATCGCTGATCAGAATAATCACCCGCCGTCCCTTCGGCGGCGCACCCAGCAGGTATTTCGCCGCAACAAAAATTCCGTCGTTGATATTTGTGGCGCCTCCGATCTTAAACGATTTGATCTCCTGCGCTATTTGGCTCTTGTCGTGAGTGAACGGCACGCGCAATTCGGCTTCCGTCGAAAACGTAAACAGCGCCACCTCATCTTCCGGTTTCAACGCGCCCAGTGCGGTGTTGGCTGCCTCGCGCAATGGCCCCAAAAACGGTTCGATCGAATCGCTCAAATCCAGCACCAGCGCCACATTCAACGGCAATTCGTCGCGGCTGAAGATTTGCACGTTCTGCTCGACCCCGTCCTCGCGCAGCTCGAAGTCTTTTTGCTTCAGGTCGCCCAGTATCTGCCCGGCCTTGGTCTTCACCGTGGCGTCCACCATCACCAGGTTCACGCTCGCTCTCAGCACCCCACCCTGGTCCTGGTCCTGCGCCAGTGCCGTGGCTCCCCACAAGAACCAAATCAACACACTCGCAACCAACCGTACCCGCGCATTCCGGCACATCATCTGCATCACATTTTCACCAAGACATTGTACCCCGTTACTTTTTGTCGAAACCAATCGCCGAACATCGTGTGTCGGAACGCCCCGGCACATCAGCTTCTTCTCTGGCGGCAAATTCGTTGTGTCCATGGTCGCAGAAGCGTAGCCTATAAGAGTGGTACGTATAAATTGGAAAATCCGAACAATTCTTGGTCATCAGCTGTAGATATCGGGAGCAATAACATGGCGTACTCAAAGCATGAAATTCAGCTCGCTGTGCCCGGGCCGGGTGCTCGGTTGGGTATGTTGATAAGTTTGATGACGTCAGTAGTTTTTTGCTTCGGTGGGGCCCTCTCCACACCGGCTCAAGATGCTCAGCAAAACAGCAGCTCCGAATCCTGGTCGGCGACTACAGACACTTCCGCAAAAAACGCAATTCCGTCGCGGACGACCGAGAGCCACGCCAAGTCCGGCAACCGGACCGTGGATAGACAGCGGGTGGAAGTGCTTGGGCCCAACGGACAGTACCAGCCCGATTCCGAAACCGAAACGGAAACTGTTCGAGTAGATGCCACGACGACTCGTACAGTGGTGCGCACTTACAGGTGGGACGGAAATGGACAAAGGGCGCTGGCACAGGTAACCGAAGAGGAAGCACGGAGCACAACCGGCGGCGATGCCCAAACGGTACGCACGACTTCGAGCTCTGATATGAATGGGACTCTTCGAGTTGTGCAACGTGAAACCGCGGATACAAGAAAGATCAGCCCGGAGCTGCAGGAGACAAAAACCACGGTTTACCTCGCGGACGGCAACGGCGCATTGACTAAGTTCCGGCAGACGCAGGAGTCGCAAAAGCGCAGCGCGGACAACACACTCGAAGAGAAGAAAACCACGCTGGTACCGGACGGCAACGGCAACTGGAAAGTGGGCGAAGTACAAGAAAAAACAATCCAGGATGACGGCAAGAGTCGCACCACCGAAGAGCGGGTTTCACGCCCCGATTTACAAGGCACACTTTCAGAGTCTTCACGTACGCTTGCCAAGGAGACAGAAACCACGGCGGGAGAAAAAAACGCTACCGTCGACACGTATTCTACGGATGATCCTGGATTAGCTGGCGACGGCCGCCTGCATCTGAACCGGCGAGTCACGACCGTTCACAAAAAGGATTCACAAGGAGAAACAACCGAGCAGCAGGTCGAGCAGCCCAATCCCGCTAATCCGACCGACCCTCAACAGCTACACGGAAAAACTAAGTATGTGGTGCGGTATGCCGCTTCCGGTACGCAGCAGACAAAGACCGTTCAAGGGCGTGACGGTAACGGCAATCTGGACGTAGTCTCCGTGGACACGCGAAAATCAGACCAGGCTCCTCCTGCTGCACAGAAACCCCCGGATAAACCGCAATAGCGGGTTAGAACAGTTTCGGAAAACTTTTCAGCCGCGACGAATTTTCTTTAACTCACGGCCTTGTCGGCCCAAGCTGGTTTATCGGACAGAACCTGCGTAGCTGCCGCTGCGTTTGGCCAACCTCGGCCTTGAAAATCGCTCTTTGCAAGAAATGCACGAAATTACGCGTGAGACAATCGCAATGTTGGTTCGACCTAAGCGCAAACAAACAACGGGGGAAAGTGGTGCGCCCAAAGGGACGATCTTAGAACTTTACCACAGCTTGAAAGTGCCCTTGGATTCAGCTGTTCTGTCCTGCCGCCCGCACGGAATCCCCACTTGAACTGAGAGGCACACGAGCGTGGATCGTGGTACCGCGTTTGGGCTGCGAGTCGATTGACAGCGTACCCTTCACAAGCTTCAGTCGCTCCTCCATGCTGATGAGGCCAATCCCTCGGTTCTCCTTTGTCGCTTCGCGGTCAAAGCCTACGCCCGAATCCCTGACCGTGAGATGAATCTCCTGCGACGTTCCCCACAATCTAACTTCGAAGTGCCATACCCCGCTGTATTTTGCCGAATTATGCAACGCTTCCTGTAGAACGCGAAAAAGGCAGAGCGAAATGTCTGTTGACAAAGGAATGGAAAGATCGTGGGTTTCGAAGTCAACCTCCATCCTTTGCTCTTCGCCGAACTCCCGACAGAAGCTTCGCATCGCCCCAGCAATACCCAAATATTGCAGTTTTGCCGAATGCAACTCGTGTGACAGAGATTGAATATCGGTGGCTATCTCCGAAGTTTGCCCCTTGAGTTCGCCTATACGACTGCGGACGTCGGGCAAAATGAGAGAGTTTGCGCATAGTTTTTGTAACCCGTTAGCCAGCAGGGCGAGACGTTGACAGACGTCGTCGTGAAGCTCTCTGCCAATCCGGGTACGTTCCTGCTCTTGTGCCTCAATCAACCTTTGGGGAATCTCCGAGAGCGCTTCCTCGATCTGCTTGCGGCGGGTGATGTCCTCGGAAAAAATGAGAATACCTTCGGGTAGCCCATCGAGGCTCTGCCAAGGGCGAATCTCCCAACGGAGCCAAGTAGTACCTCCTTGACGATCCCAGCGGTCTTCCTCGGCTCGCAGCGTTTCTCCCTCAAGAGCACGGCGGTGAAGTTGTTTCCACCGGTCGGGAAGGTCAGGGAAAATTTCGTAATGCGAACGTCCCAGAATCTCCGTACCGCCGATCCCGAAATCCGCACACCAACGTTCACTCACTTGGAGATAACGCATATCACGGTCAAGCATCGCAACCGCCGCTGGCACATGTTTTACGAATATTTTCAGTAGCGCCTCTCGCGTTTGCAACAGTGCCGTTCGTTCTTCCAAAGCGCGTTCGCTCTCCAGCAGTTTGTCGATGCCAAGCCGCCGCAAACGTTCGTAAAGAAGAACCACAAGCCCGGCTACAATGCCAGCCACAACGTTATCCAAGAACGCTGGGAATCCATGAACATTGTGGACGGTCAGCCAGACGGCCAACTCGCGCCCGAGATAAAACACACAAAAACCTACCGCAAGACTCTTGAGGGTTCCACTCCAGACACGCTTCGATTTTCTGGATTCTGGTGCCATGTAAAAATCAAACGAACTTATCCCAGATCGTTCGGGCGCTGCTTAGGTGCCACCGAGCAAAATGGGCATTTGTCCTTCAGGCTATTCTTTTACCCTTGCCACTTTCAGGAAATGACTGAGGCGTCCGGAGCGGAGTGGTTCGGTCTCGTGCGTGACGACAAGCCTTCTTTGAGCTTCTGTAATTCGGCCGCCGGAACTTTAAAGTCTATGAAGCCGCAGTCCAGACAGATGAGAGCGCGCTGGCAGGCGTAGACTGGGCTTTGACCCAGATCCTGCATGCGTGGAAAACAAGCGCTCAATTCAGCCTCGAACGCTTCCTGATTCTTCGAATGGCAATACCTGCATGACATTCGTAGCCCTCCTAAACCACGCTGGGGTGATGTGATGGATGGTTGCCAATAAGTGCAGCTAGACTATCACATTACTGAACTTCTCTTGAATACATACGACGTGGTCTTAAGACCCGTGCCTCTGGACCTAGTCCCCACGCACTGTCAGTTTTCTACTTCTCACAGATGAGTCCGAGAAAGTAACAAGTGTGCTTTGCTCTCATCACGCCCAGCATGCTCTCGTTCCAGGTCTTCGAAAGCAATGTCTCGGGCCTTTTCGGCCCGAATCCACTTGATGATTAGCCCTACCAGCGTTAATCAGACTCCGTTCCGAGCGGTTTCCTTGTGCGCGGGTCTTGTGGAATCGAAGCGGTGCGCGTCCCTCCTGAGCGTTACGGACGCGACAGTAATCAATTTGAGTTCTAGCAGTTTTGCCAGTGGTTTGGTTATGGCGCGGTGTCATCTTGCTATGCTGACCGCGCCAATCAGCTCTTCTGGAGAGCGCAAAACCACTGCCAAGTGGGGCCAGACATTGATCTTGACTTCAGGCCAGTAGAACCATGGCAAGAAGCCAGTTTCAAATCCTCGGGAAGCCAACAAATCATTGGACCCGAGAACTATACACGTCGAAAAGGAGAAAGATTATGCCAGTAAAAACCCCAAAGGAACTTTTTGTGACGCTGCTTAGTGACGCACGGCAGAGCACGGAGCGGTCGGCCAAGCTCTATCACGAGATCAGCCAGGCAGCCCAGGATCCAGACATAAAAGAAGCACTGGAATCTCGGGCCTGGATTTCGGAAAAGGACTTGAGCGCGATCGATCGGTGTTTTGCACTGATCGGGGAAAAGCCTGTGCAACTCAGTGGCCGTCTCCAAGAAGTCTTTGCTGAGGACTTCCGCAGAGAACTGGCGGAGATACAGAACCCGATCGCAAAGCATCTCTTCGTCTTAGCCAAGGCAAGCCACCTGGTACAGTTTCGGATTGCCGAGTTATTAGCGCTGGTAGCGGCGGCCGACGTGACCGGACACTATGCCGTTGGTGTTCTGCTAGAGAGCTGTCTGGCAGACAAGCTCGCGTTTGTGGAACGAACGCGACGTCTCATCCGGAACTTCGTCGCGACCAAGGTAGCGGCAAAGGTCGCCTCAGCGTAATCGCGGCCTATGGCTGAAGACTTGCCAAAAAACGCAACCTGGATCGCCGTGAAAGCGGCTGCGCAGGTTACATGATCATAGACGGCTCTCCCCGGCTACGGGGAGAACCGTCGCAAGAATACGCCCGTAAAGTCGCAAACCGTCTGCGCCTTCTTCATCTCTCAGAATATCAGACGTCTTAATTGTCGCAGACGTAGAAAGGTGAATTCATGCGATCTTCGCTGGATCTGTTCAGAAGAAACAAAGATGGCAAATACATCTGGCTCGAGGCCGGAGAGGACTTAAAAGCTGCAAAACTCCGCTTACACGAATTGAGTGCTAGCGCTCCCGGGGAGTATTTGCTATTCGATCGAGGCAACGCGCAAATCATGGAAAGATTACGCAACGACGATGTCCGCGACAGCGAATGACATGCTGGGCGTTGTCGAGGTCATGTCCGCTAATTTTCAAAGCGCAGTACCTGTCATTCCGAACAGTGTATATCGCTTTAGCTAGGGTGGATGCTTGCCGCGTTGAGAACAAACATGCATGGGGGAGACGATGAGCACATTTGAGCCTTGGATCGGGAGAGCGGTTGTAGTGCAACTGAGCCTCGGGAGAATCAAACTGAGCGTCCGAGGGACATTTCTGGAGGATCGTGACGAGACCCTGTTGGTAAGACCTGAAGCTGGTTCCGACGTGGAGATTCCGAAAACGAAGGTTCTGGCCATCGAAGAAGCCCGCCGCTTGACAAAGCCTATGATTACGTTTCTGTAGGTTGTGTTGGCGGTCTTGACCGCCGGAAGTTCAAAGCAAGCGCAGCCTCTATGGAGTTAGAACACGTTCCAGGGCAACCCTCGCTCAGTACGGCAGGGATATTCGCTGCTCACTCCCGCATGTCTATTGTCGTTTTTGTGGCAAGCGATCCGGTCATCGAGGACACTCATCACGAGAAAAGTGGCAACCAAGCAGGGCTGTCAAAGCCGGATGAAAATTCCTCATTTCGCCGGTCGAAAATTCCCCACCCCTCAACCCCATAAAACAACCTCCTTGGCCTCGGACGCAGTGGAGCCCAGCGCCGTCTTTTAGCGCGTTTTGGACGCAACGGGCTCCGAGGCCAAGGAGTTGGACGACGCTCGCTCCCGTTCTCGGGCTGGCACCGGTCCGGCTCTGCGACGCTCTTTCACCCGATAGCTCTCGCCGCGAATGTTTATCATCGTCGAGGGATGCAGCAGCCGGTCCAGAATCGCTCTGGCTATGATCGAGTCTCCAAAGATCGAACCCCAGTCTCCCACGTACGGATAGCTAAGCCGGCCGCTGAGAGACTGAAGGCCGAACTGTTCAACGTCCCACCGGACCGCGACCTGATCGCGTGTCCTTCCGTGCACGCGTTGGTTCGTCACGCACGCCACCCACTCTCGCAGTTGCGCATTCATATCCGTGAAGCTGTGCAGTTCGCGTCCTTGCAGTCCGCAAAGAAGGTTCCGGCGCAGGTACTTCACCCCAGACTCGACCTTGCCCTTGGTCTGCGTCTCGATACGGCCGGCATAACCGAGGTGCGAATCCCCCGTACCGCGCAGAATCCATAAACACCGGATGCCAGACGATCTCGCCCCGTTCATCGCTGCCTAGCCACACCGTCTTCATGCGGGCCCATCTGCCGAGAGGCTTCTTCGTGCATCCGCAACAGCGTGCCTATCTTCTGGTCCAGCGCTACTTCTGCCATCAGTCGCCGGCTATAACCCAACGTGAAGGTAAACGCCCAGAGCTTCTGCTCCTGACCTTCCCACTCCAGGCTTCCCAGATGCCCCCAGCCCACTTCTGCCTGCTTACCAGGCGGGGTCTCGAATCGTCGTACCGCCACCAAAAAGTACGGAATTGCTACCCGGCGGAAGCGCAGCGCACGTCCGACAAGGCGACTACGCGGGAGTCAGCACCCTCTGCAAGAGTCAATCGATTTATAAATGTGTACCCAATTGTGATCTTCATACGTCACCAGTAGGTTCTTCCATTGGAGGAGTATGCCCTGCAGTCTTGTGCGTCATTCAACCAGAGCAAGTTCACTGGGGAAATAGGGATCCATTTCCCCGGACTGAAAAACTTTGACAAGCTCGTCGTGTGGATTTTCCCAGAACTTATTGTTTGCTTGGATTATGGCGCGGCAGAATTCCTTGTTCCCGCCGAAGGTCTCCAAGAAGCTCTGAAAATTCTGAAAGCGTCCGAAGGGTCAATTAGCGCCGAATCGTCGAAGTTGATTTTGAAGCGGGGACTTTTCCGGTTTGGCACGACCTACCGGGCGTTGAGGCTATTCGCCGTTTTCTTTCGTAGTCGATGCTAAGATTTTGTACCGCAGCGGACATACGGAAAGTCGCAGAAGAGGTATAGTCGCCGTCAGGGGAGTTCGTACCAAAAACCCGGAAGTTGCATCTTATTACTTGGAAGTCTAACGCAGCTACTCAACGTGGAGTACCTGTGAATACAGAATTGAATTCAGAATCTAAACATCCGTCGGCTGGTTTGAGTCGCCCAGCCGCAGTACGCGTTCTGGTCGTAGAGGACTTCGCAGCCTTTCGGCAATTCATTTGTTTAACGCTCGGGAACAGCCCTGACTTTCGGGTTATCGGCGAAGCGTCCGACGGACTGGAAGCGCTTCAGATGGCGGTTGAATTGCGACCGGATTTGATTCTGCTAGACATCGGCCTCCCGAGCCTGAACGGACTCGAAGTAGCTCGACAAATGCGAAGTCTTGTCCCGGAATCTAAAATCATCTTCTTGACCGTAGAATCTTCTGCTGACATGGTGCAAGAAGCTCTTAGTGTGGGCGCACGGGGATACGTTGTCAAAACAATGGCCGAAAGCGAGCTGCTCACCGCTATGGAAGCAGTCCTCTTGGGAACGACATTTGCCAGCAGCACTGAGCCAAACTAGAATTTCGTACCGTCGGTCCAAGCGCTATCGTGTGATGAAGGCGCGACATCGTTAACTCCCTACTGCGCGGTAGACTGTTAGCTTTTCAGAGCACCACTCGCAAGCAAAGCCAATTCCTTTTCCGGGACGCTAAACCGCGAAGAGCCGCAATCCAAACAGACCAGTAGCTTGGGGAATAACCAAGGCGGTTTGTCCACATTTGATTTCGATACTCTGATTTGGCCCCGTTCGATACTTTGATTTGGCCCCACCTTACTGAAAACCAGATACCGTGTACTCCGCTTCCGGCTCAGTCGCCCAAGGGGAGCCGGGTGGACAGGATATCTAGCTGAGCTACGGGCGGGTATCGCCATTATAATGGCCTTCCCCTCTTCTCAAATACCTCAACTTGGACTAGCATCCCCGCTTGGAGGTGCCCCGTGCCTTTAAACATCATGACCCTGTCAAGGGTGGACATGCCCGTCAGTCAGGCGGAGGGCCTGAAAATCCTGGAACGCGACCAATACTGCTGCAGGTACTGCGGACTGGACGGCAGAGCCAGCTTCGAGAACGCTCTGGTAATGTCGGTTGATTTCGTAGTGCCTCGCGCCCGCAAGGGCAAGAAAGATCCTGCCAACCTGGTGGCCTGCTGCCGTCCCTGCAACACCATCAAAGGAACGCGCGTCTACAAAAGCCTCGAGGATGCCAAGAAATATGTGCTGGATCGACGCGAGGAGATGCGCCGGACTTGGGAAGCCAATCGCGTACCGGCAGCGACAAGAGCCGCCTCCGCCCACGCGGTTTCGAGCGCGAATTGACCAACGGCCACGCACAGCCACTTTTTTCCGGTGCCGGCTGCTGCCTCTTCGTTCACATTACCGATCGGCAAAATAGGCGCCGGTGACTGGTGGGCGGTTGCGCCCAGGATGGCCGCTTTCTCGTCGCCAGCCATCCGGGCGTTCTTGCTGTTTACAGCCGGCTCCCGCCACTCTTTCACTTTAGCGGAATTCCCGCAGGCAAACGCAAAATTGCGTGCCTCTTAAATCAGTCACTTACGGATCGAAATATCACTCTTTGTCATTCTTCTTCCCTCGTAAATCCATAAGTCCTTTATCTGACACATACGAAAGGTACCGGGGATATCCCCTCGCTCGCCACCAGATAGGAACTATAGTTCCTATTGGAGGCCGGCAGCCTAGCTGCCGATCTTCGGAAACGTTAGAAGCATGCTGAAAACAATTGCCAGCGGAAACCGCTTACCAGCCGGTTTTACCACCCAAAGACGCGTTGCGCAGCCAGCACCAACCCCAGCGTGAACGCCGCGATCACTACTTCCCCGATCGCGCCGACCGCAAACGGTTTCAGCCCTTGCTTCGACAGCGCTTTGAAATTCGTGCGTAGCCCGACGCCCGCAAACGTCAGCAAGAATGCCCAGCGCGAAAGATTGGCCAGCGCGCCAATCTGTTCCTTGGAGAAAAACGCCGCCGTAGCCAGCGTCGAGATCAGCAAGAATCCCAATACAAACTTGGGAAATTTCTGCCACAGAAATTTCGCTTTGTTCCCGACAGCTTGCGCTTGTCCCCGGCTCGCCCAATAAAACGCATACGCCAGCACCACGAATCCGATCAGCGCATTGCGCGTGGTCTTCGTCAGCACCGCAAGCTTTCCCGCAGCGTCGGAGTACAACGCGCCGGCAGCTGCGGCCTCGGCGGTATTGTCTACCGCCAACCCGGACCAAACGCCGTAAGCGTGATCCGTCAAATGCAGCGCATGTCCGATCAAAGGAAATGTAAACAGTGACAACGCGCCCAACGCCAGAATCGCCGCAATCGCGAATGAAGAATCTTCTTCGTCCGCTTCAATCGCGCCTTGCGTGGCAATGATCGCACTGACTCCGCAAACCGCGGAGCCAACCGCCAGCAGCGAAGTTAATTTCGGTTTCAATCCGAACAAACGCCCGAGAAAAGTCATGAACGCAATCGCCAGCGTAATTTCAATGCCCACCAGCGCCAGGCTGGTGCCGCCAAGTTTCAGCACATCGCCCAGCAAGAATCGCGCGCCCAGCAATACGATGCCCGCTTTCAGCCAGAATTCGTACGTCGCAACGCCTGCTCGAAAGATCTCCGGCACTTCAACCGTGTTTGAAATGACTAGACCAAGCAGGATCGCCCACAGCACATACTCAATATTCGGAAACGTCCAGTGATGCGCCTTCGCATATTTGCCTACGTTCGCTTCGAGCAATTTCCCCGCGTAGCCCACCGCGGCCAGCAGCAAAACGCCCGGCACAATTTTCAAAAATCGCAGCGCCGGATTCACCCGCCGCACGTGCGAAATAGCAATCGAACTTGCCATACTCCACCTCATCCCCGTCAATTTTCTATCTTCGCTTTTTCCACTTCCTTCTTCGTCTTCACCAGGGAATATGTTTGAACACGCCGGCACGCACCAACGCCGCCAGCACAAACGCCAGCAACACCGCCCACGCATCTATCGAAAAACCGCGTTGTTTAACCGGACCCGCCACCAGTTGTCCTTGTTCGCTCACCTTCGTTCTCCTTTCACTCTCGAAGTACAGATCAGTTTTTCTTTCCCGAATCCAGCCGCACGCAGTTCGTTTCGCCGCTTTTCAGCAACTCTCCATTGATTCGCGCGCCCCACTCCGCGACCGACTGCGTCGCCACGCGCCCGACCAGCAGAATCGACGGCGCCGGCAATTGGGCTTCGTTCCCCAACGCCGCGATGCTCGTCCAACGAACTTGCTGCTCTGCGCGTGTGGCTTGCGAAACCACCACGCAAGGCGTTTCCGGCGATAACCCGTTTTCCACCAGCCGGTCCGCGACTTCGCCGTAGTGTGTTCCCGGCATGTAAATCGCAATCGTCGTTTCCGGAGTTACCGCGGCCCAGTTGACCCAGTTCCCCGTTTCGCCGCGCGAAAAGGTCGTGAACAAAACTTGCGACGCCACTCGCCGGTTGGTCAGCGAGATTTTCGCTCCCGCTGCGGCACCAACGGCCGCCGTGATTCCAGGAACAATTTCAAATTCAGCTCTGGCACTGCGCAACGCTTCGATTTCTTCTCCCGCGCGTCCAAACAGCAGCGGATCGCCACCTTTCAAGCGGACTACAATTCTGTTTTTTGTCGCGTAGTTCACCAGCAGACTGTTGATTTCTTCCTGCGTTAGCAACTTTTTCCCAGCGCGTTTGCCGACATCGATCAATTGCGCGTCGCGCGAAACCAGCGCAAGCACTTCCTTACTAACCAGCGCGTCGTAGAAGACCACATCAGCGTCCGCAAGAATTCTCGCCGCTTTCAGCGTCAACAATTCCGGGTCGCCCGGCCCCGCTCCGACCAGATAAACCTTTCCGGTCATGCCACACCTTGCCGTGACGGTTCTTTACTTGCTTCTTTCACAAACCGCTCGTACATCGGCTTGCTCGCCAATTGATGCAGCATCTGCTTGTTGCTCTCCGTGCCGCCGCCGTCCGCTACACGCAAAAGTTCGCGCGCCGCGCCCAGCCATTCCAGCCACATTTCGTACTCAGGTCCAAACTGTTGTTCGAGTTCCCGGCGTAAACGTTGCGCCAGCGCCGGGCTTTTTCCATTTGTCGAAATCGCGATCTGCAAATCACCGCGCTGCACGATCGATCCGTAATAAAAGTGGCAGTTTTCGATGTCGTCCACCGCGTTGCACAAAATTCCGCGCGTTTCCGCTTCGCGAAATACCGACGAGTTCACGCCAGCGGCGGAAGTAGCCGCAATCACCAGCGTCGCTCCGTCCAAATCGCCCGCTGCAAACTTGCGCGGCAACCATTCGATCTTTCGGTTGCGAATCGGTTCGGCAAACAAGGCATGAACTTCTGGCGCAATCACTCGCACTCGCGCGCCTGCTCGCAGCAATCCCTCGATTTTCCCAGCGGCAATCTCGCCGCCGCCCACTACCACCACCAGTCGTCCTTCTAACTTCACGAAAATCGGAAATAAGCTCATCGCTCAGCCCTCCACTCCCGCCGGAACTCTGCCGCCGGGCACGTCGCGTTCCACCGCGGCAAACGATTCGCCCGCCAGAACCGTACGAATCTGTTCGTTGGTATTGCGCGCAAGAAACGTCCGCAGATTTTCGTTGCTCTCGCGCGTTTCCTGAAAATGTATGAGCAAGCGTTCGATGGCATCGGGAACATCCGCCGCCGCGCAGCGATACCCGACGGGGCGCGCAATCGAAGCGATGTGGCCAACGCTTCCGCCCACGCAGAAGTAATACGCATCCACCATTTTTCCGTTGAGCTTGATTTTCTTGCCTTCGATGCCGATGTCCGCGATCCAGTGCTGCCCGCAACTGTTCGGGCATCCAGTGATGTGCAATTTAATTTGTTCGGAAAATCCCGGCAGCCGTTCGTCAAGTTCAGTGGATAGCCAGCGCGCGAAGCCTTTGGTCTCGGTCAACGCCAGCTTGCAGAATTCCGATCCCGTGCACGCGACGGTGCCGCGCGCGAACGCCAGCGCTGCGACCGGCAACCCCACGCGAGTCAGTTCCGCGGCAACAGTCTCGGCGTGTTCTTCGCGAATATTTGCCAGCAACAAATTCTGCTGCACCGTGGCGCGCAAAGTGCCGTCGCCAAATTTGTCGGCGAGCTGCGCGGCGCGGCGCAGTTGCGCCGGCGTGACCCTTCCGCGCAACACCGACGCGCCAATAAAAACCAGTCCGGCTTGTTTTTGCCGGTGAATTCCAGTGTGGTCGCGGTGCACCTCGGCCGGAATTTCCTCGTCGCCCGCCGGATCGAGCGGGAAACCAATGATGCGATTCAGTTCGGCAAGAAAACTTTCCGCTGTCCAGCCATGCTTCAGGAAAAGATACTTCAGCCGCGCTTGTTCCCTGCTCTGGCGAAGAACTTCGCTTGCCCGGAAGATTTCCGCAACGCCCCGCGCCACATCGACCGCCTGGTCCTGGAGCACAAAAGCATCCAGCTTTAGCGCAATGTGCGGTTCGGTCGAAAGGCCACCGCCGATGCGCACGGAAAATCCATCCTCAAAAACATCGCCGCGTTTTCTCCGCGCGGGTGTGAATGCCACATCGTTAATTTCCGGATAGCTGCACCATGAACTGCAGCCGGTAACCGTCATCTTGAACTTGCGGGGCAAATTGTAGAATTCACGATTACCGCCCAGCGCTCGATCCACCGCCAGCGAGAATGGCGAAGCGTCAAAATGTTCGTCTGCGGCAATTCCTGCCACCGGGCAACCGGTCACATTGCGCACCACATCGCCGCATGCGCCAGTGGTGGTCAATCCCGCTCTCTGCAATTTCTCAATCAAATCCGGAATCGCCTGAATCGTCACCCAATGGAGCTGCACGTTTTGCCGCACGGTGATATCCGCAACGCCGCGCCCGTAGTCTTCAGACAATCCAGCAAGCACACGCACCTGATCGCTGGTTAGAATTCCGTTGGGGATGCGGATACGCACCATGAAAAATTCAGTGGCTTTTCCTTCGCCATTTTTCCCGCCAATTACTCCTACTCCGTCGCCCTGAGTGTAAATTCCCCAGGAACGAAAGTACGTGCCGAGCCATTCCGGCGGCACCGAATCGCGTCCGTTGCGCGCGAATTCGCGAATCTCATCCAGGTGATCCCATGCGAGCTTTTCTCGCTTCAGCCGCTCGACGCGTTGCGCTTTGGTTTCCGTTACTTCGGTCATGTCCGGCGTTCCTTAGTCCGACGATTCCCCTATCCGTCAAAAACTCGTGCTCAAAACAAAAAGCCCACGTTCCAGATTTTCTGGCACGTGGGCTTTAGAATTTCTTTGTGTACGGAGGTTCTAGGTCCGCAGCAGCCTCAAGCCAGAAATGTGGTGTTCGCGACAGCAACAGCAGTCGCAGCAACAACACACGGTCTGGCGAGTCATTCGCATCAGATTAAAGAGTACGTGCGGCGGCTCATGGTGTCAATGCTATCTTTGCCAGCAAAAAAGCGATATACGCCAGCAAAGATTTGGATGCAAGCGCCGCAGGAAGGTTACCCCGGAATATAAGCAGGCGGTAAGAAAAACAGCTTCAGCCAGGCGAGCGTGCGCTCTGATACCCAAAGGGCCTAGTCGAGGTAGGTCCACTCGGACCAGTTCGCGGAGAGGTTTGTCCTGGGCCCGCGACATATATATATGGTCAGGCCTGATTCCTCCGGCAAGGCATATTCCGGACTGATCGTTGCGAAAGCCTTCACGTCGCCGAATTCGCGGTCTAATCTTTGCTTGGTGAAACCGATCGCGACTACGGGATCGCCCAAGTTGTCGCGCGGTCCCCACGCGCCATATTGATTGTGACCACTGATGGCCTTCGGCAAACCGTAGTTCTTCCCAAAATAGTCGATGGCGCCAGCCTCGCCGTAATTGTAAGCAAGCACCGTGACGCGCGATTGGTCGCTCGCCGGCAGTGAGTGTACCGCGCGCGAAATGGTTTGTACTTGTTGCTGCCAGCCGAACATGTCGCCGAAAAGCTGTGGCAACGAATTCAACGGAACGTTTTCGACTTTCACGTCCTGCACGCCGAAGAACGCGCAGTATTTTACAGCGGCTGCTACGGGAAGAATGGGCATGGCGAGCGGCGCCGCGATAATCCCAGAAAGAATGATCGGCACGAGTACCGCCGGCTTCAGCCAGACACCGGAACGCACAAATATTTTTCGTTCCCACCAGACTGCACCGACCGCCAATAACATGATGTATGCCGGAGCGAGATAGTAGATTTTGCCGTGCAGCAAAATCATTTCGAGCAGCACGATAAGATACGCGTAGCCAAGAACCGCGTATTTGCGTCCTTCGCGATCGAAGAGAAAAAAGTACAAACCCGCGAGCCAGAAGGGCGCAGCCAGGGGATTTACCAGGAGAAATTGCTCAGCAACATAGGTCAGTGGCGAAATGGTTGAATATTTGGTGCCAATCACAGTGTGCAGCAACGCGATCGTTGGATAGCCGTTGCGGATTTCCCAAAGAAGATTCGGAAGAAAAATCAGAAATGCCACAAGCAGCGCCACCCAGATTTCAATCCTTGCAAATAGTTTTCTTGCCGGAGTGAGCAGCAGGCCAATTGTAATTCCCGATCCGAAAAACAGCATGGAGTGTTTATTGAGGATGCCGATTCCAGCGACGATGCCAAACACGATCCACAATCGCGGGCTGCCGCTGTTCAGGATGCGCAATACAATCGCCGCGCAAGCCATCCAGAACACAGGCTCGAAAGCGTTCATCGAAAGAAAATTATCGAAAGTCAGATAAATCGGAGCGGTAAAAACCAAAAGCGCCGCGAAGAATTGTGCGAAACGCGCTCCTCCCACTTCACGTGCCATCCAACCGCCCAGCCACACTTTCGGCGCCGCGGAAAGTGCTGGGAGCAGACGCAGCGCAAACAATGAATCGCCAAATAGGCCGCGGCTAACTCGCGAGGCCAGCGCCACCAGTGGCGCATGGTCGACGTAACCCCAGGCGAGATGTTCGCCACACGCTGCGTAATAAAGTTCGTCACGGAAATAGCCGTATTTGGAGTTGAACAAGAAATGGACGCACACGGAAAGAGCCGCGAGCACGTACACGGATTTGTCGAGCGGCGCGAGCCGCGAAGAAACTACGTCTGGTTGCTTGTCCATGAAAATGAAACAGTTCTCGCTACCGCAGGATCGCGGAATGAATTCGAGCGCGTGAGCCTATTGCGCCGTTGCCGTCGCACCGACTAAAGTGGCCGACTTGATGTGGTCCAGCTTGGGCCAGCCCTTCAGCAAATACGGATCGCCTTGCTTCTCCAGTTGATCCTGGTCCGGTCCAGCGCTGTCGCCGTAGCCTTCATACATCATCTCGACCGCGTTCATGCCGTTGCCGTCCACTACGCCAAACGGCGCGAATCCCATGCCGTCGAGCCGGTTGTTGTCTTTCAAATTAATGAACACTTGCGTGGTCCGCGTATTTGGCCCGGCCGTCGCAAACACGATTGCGCCACGCTTGTTGGTTTGCGTAACAGGATCATCCTTGATCTCGGTGTGCTTCCACGCGGCCGATACCGGCGGATTCGCGTTGATGCCAAACTGCACGACGAATTGCGGGACTACACGGAAAAATGCGGCGTTGTCGTAGAAATGATGCTTCACGAGGTTGTAGAAACGGTCGGCGCCGAGCGGAGCCCAGGCGCGCGTTACTGTCACCGTGAACTGTCCGCGAGTGGTATCGAATTTCACTTGGTAAGTGTCCGGCGCTTTTTCCTTTAGTTTCGCGGGAGAAAGCAATTCCTTCAGGTAATTGTGGGGTGCCGGCTCGGCTGGCTTGGCCTTGGCTGAGGCGTCTGGCGCCGGCGTGGATTCGGCCGGAGAAGGCGTGGCAGCAGGCTGAACCGGAGCCTCGGTTTTTGGCGGTTGACTCGCAGTCGATTCCGCGGGCGGCTGGCTCTTCGAGCAGCCGACGAGGATAATCCCGGCGGCGAACATTGTCATGGCCCAAGCAACTATTCTGTTTTTTGCATTCATGCGGATTCTCCGTCGCTAAAATAATTCATCTATTTCTGTACGTTCAATTCCCCGCTAACGCGCTCCACGTCGGCCATCAGGCGCAGAGTATTTTCACCTAGAATCTTTTTTACGTCACTATCGGAATAGCCTTTTTTCAGCAGCGCCTCGGTAATCTTTGGCAGCATGGTCGCATCTTCCATACCGTACGGCATGTTGGCGCCGTCAAAATCGGAACCCAACCCGACGTGATCAACTCCCGCGACTTTTACGGCGTGGTCGATGTGTTCGATGATTTTCGTATAATCCACGCGCGGCAAGACACCTTTTGCCACGTACTCACGCGTAATCCGATCACCTTCGATCAGCATGCACCCTTCGTTGGTATCGCCACCGCAACGTTTGGTCACTTCCTTTGCGATGGAGTCATTGATTTTCGGGTCGGCTTTCTCCGCATCGCGAAATTCCTGGCTCAGAAATCCCACGTGATAGTTAATTTGAACGACTCCGTCTTTTGCTGCCAGGTCCTTCATCATCTGGTCGGTCATATTTCGCGGAGCATCGCAAATCGCGCGGCAGGAGGAGTGCGACGCAAGCAGCGGTGCCTTGCTGACCGAGAGCGCGTCGTAAAAAGTCTTGTCGCTGACGTGTGAAATATCAACCATCACACCGAGGCGATTCATCTCGCGAACAACGTCTTTTCCAAAACCGGTCAGTCCGTTGTGCACCGCCTTGTCGGTGGAAGAGTCGGCCCACTCATCATTTCCGCTGTGCGTGAGGGTCATGTATCGCACGCCGAGACCGGCGTACTTGCGCAGTACGCCGAGATCACTGTTGATCATGTGGCCGCCTTCGACTCCCATGAGCGCGGCGATTTTTTTGTCTTTGTGCGCACGGCGAATTTGGTCGGCAGTCGTCGCCAGCACGAGATCGTTCGGATGTCTGTGAATTTGTTCGCGCACGGCGTCAATCTGCTGCGACGCTTTTTCCACGGCAATCGGACCGGTCACCTTGCTCGGAATCCAGATGGAAAAGAAAATCGCGCCGAGGCCGCCTTCGCGCATGCGCGGAATGTCTATACTGCCCGAAGTTTGGCGCGCGCCAAGATCGAATTTTGAGTCGAGCAGCAACTGCGTCGTATCGTCGTGCGTATCGACCACGATCGAAGAGAAATGCAGATTCTTCGCCCGATCTGAAATGTTGTCGCCCGCAAGCGATGTCGTCACGATGAGCCCTCCGAAAGCACACACCGCCAGAAAAGAGAGATTCCTCACTGCGCTTCGCTTCGTTCGGTATGACGGCTGGAAGCGGCGTTCGCTGTTCATGAAAATTGACTCCCAATGTTGTTGCATTCCATCGATGCTGGGCTGAGTTTTATTGCGCCCGTAGTTCGCGGCTGACTCTCTCGTTTTGTTCCATCACGCGCAGCAGATTGCCGCCGAGAATTTTGCGAATGTCGTCGTCGGAGTAGCCTTTGCGCATCAGGGCTTCGGTGATTTTTGGAAGTTTGGAGGCGTCTTCCATGCCTTCCGGCATGCTGGCGCCGTCGAAGTCGGAACCGAGGCCAACGTGATCGGCGCCAACCAGTTTTACGGCATGATCGATATGGTCGACGATTCGTTCCCAGCTGACGTGTGGAAGTTTGCCTTCGGCGACTGCTTTCTGCTGCACTTCAGTCATCTTTTTTCCCATACAGGCTTCGTCGTCGCCGCATTCCTTTTTGAGCTGGTCCATCATGGCCACCACCCCGCCGGAAAGTTTGTCCGAGGCGTCTTTATACGTTTGATCAATGAAACTCATTTCGTAATTGATTTGGATCACTCCGCCTTTGGCGGCTAGCGCTTTGATCATGTCGTCGGACATGTCGCGCACATGATTGCAGAGAGCGCGGCAAGACGAGTGCGAGGCGATCAGCGGCGCTTTGCTGACTTCGAGCGCGTCGTAAAAAGTTTTGTCGGAGACGTGCGAAATGTCCACCATGACTCCCTGACGATTCATTTCGCGAACAATTTCCTTGCCGTAGTCGGTGAGGCCGTTGTGCTCGGGTTTGTCGGTGGAAGAGTCGGCCCATTCGTCGTTATAAAAATGCGAGAGCGTCATGTAGCGGACTCCGAGATCGCCGAAAATGCGCACCATGCGGATATCGTTGCCGATCATATGGCCGCCTTCGACGCCCATCAGCGCGGCGATTTTCCCTTGCGCGTGCGCGCGGCGCACATCGTCCGCAGTGCGGCAAAACACCATGTCCTTGGAATTCCTGGCCACGTTTTCGTGCACGGCGTCGATCTGGTCCAGCGCTTTCTCGATGGCCGGCGGTCCCATAATGCGGCCGTCAATCCAGATGGAGAAGAAAATGGCATTCATGCCGCCTTCCTTCATGCGCGGGATGTCAACGCTGCCGTCCGGGTTGCGTTTGGCGAGGTCGTAGTCTTTGGAGAAGAATCTTTGCGTGGTGTCATCGTGCGTATCCAGAACGATCGATGAAAAGTGGAGTTTGCGGGCGCGCTCGGCGAGTTCGTCGGCATGGGCGGGAACAGTCAACGGCAAACTGAACAGCAGAAAAGAACAAAACGGCAGAAACACACTACGGCGGCGCATCAGTGGCTCCTTGGGCCCAGTCACAATTTGGACCAGATCAGAAATGTCGATTGCAGATTCTACCCTATCAGCCAGCCGAGCATGGCTTGCTTCCAGGCTTGACGATTTACTTCGGCGATGGATTCGGTGAGCGGAATGTTTTTGGGGCAGGCTGCGACGCAATTCTGCGCGTTGGCGCAATCCTGAACACCGCCAGGCCGCATCAACGCGCCGATACGCTCGTGGGCGTGCATCGCTCCGGTCGGATGCATGTTGAACAGCCGGACCTGGCTGATGATTGCGGCGCCGACAAAATCTCCGGCGGACGTGCCGGTGACCTGCGGACAAACCTCCAGGCAACTACCGCAGGAAATGCAGGTGGAAAGTTTGTAAGCTTTTTCCTGGGTTTCGGGAGCGACGCGCGGTCCTTCGCCCAAATCGTAAGTGCCATCGATGGGAATCCAGGCTTTGACGCGTTTCAGGCTTTCAAACATGAATTGCCGGTCGACGGCGAGATCGCGCACGACTGGAAATTTCGACATCGGTTCGAGACGGATGGGTTGTTCTAACTTGTCGACGAGCGCGGAGCAGGCCATGCGTGCCTTTCCATTGATCAGCATGGCGCAGGAGCCGCAGACTTCTTCCAGGCAGTTGGAATCGTAGGAGATGGGAGTGGTCTTTTTGCCGTCGCGGGTGACGGGATTTTCCGCGATGTCGCGCAAACAGATGATTACGTTCATCGCGGGGCGCCAGGTCAGTGCGAATTCCTCCCAATACGGCGCCCCCTGTGGGCTTACCTGCCGCTTGATTTTTACGATGACTTGTTTTTCAGCCATGAATCCTCTGCCCAGCTTAACGTCTACATCCTTCGTCGCTCCGCCTGCCTGCCGCAGGCAGCCTCCTCAGGATGACAATACCTTTCGCATCTTTACTTCGCTGCGTCGTACCTGCGTGGGCGCGGAGTGATCTGCGAAATGTCCACGGCTTCGTAATTCAGCTGGATTTCTCCGTTCACCCATTTTGCGCGCGTACTTTTCAGCCAGTTGGCATCGTCACGATCCGGGAAATCCGGTTTGTAGTGCGCGCCGCGTGATTCGTTTCTGGCATGGGCACCGACGGTGATTACGCGCGCCAGAATCAGCATGTTTCCAAGCTCGCGCGCGAAGTTCAGCGTCTGGTTGGACCACTTGCTGCGGTCGCTCAGATTTACTTTACGGAAGCGCTGATCGAGTTCCAGCAATTTGTTGTAGGCAGCTTCCAGATTTTTGTTGATCCGCGTGACGGTGACGTGCTCGGTCATGGTTTCGCCGAGCTCGCGCCAGATGGCCATGACGTTTTCGTCGCCCTCTTGCGAAATCAGCGCTTGATTCAAAGCTTCCTGACGTTGGCGCTCTCGGTCGAAAACGCTGGACTCGCTTGCGCCAGTTCCCTTTTCCAAATTTTTCGCGTACCTGTTGGCGGCGAGTCCCGCCAATCCGCCGCCAAAAATACAGGAAACCAGCGAATTCGCGCCGAGGCGATTTGCGCCGTGATATTGATATTCACATTCTCCGGCCGCGTAAATTCCCGGCACGCTGGTGGCCTGATCCTCGGCGTTTACCCACATGCCCCCCATGGTGTAGTGCATGGCGGGAAAAACCTTCATCGGCTCTTCGCGTGGATCAACGCCCAAAAACTTCTCGTAAATTTCCAGGATGCCTTCGAGCTTGCGATCCAGCGTTTCGCGTGGAATGTGGCTGACATCGAGATAAACCGCGGCCTGTCCGACGAGGCCAAGCTTTTCCTGGTACACAATGCGGTGAATGGCGCGGGTGGCAATGTCGCGCGGAACCAAATTTCCGTACTTCGGGTACCACTCTTCGAGAAAATAAAAACGCTCATTTTCCGGGATGCTTTTCGCGGGGCGCGCATCACCCGGCTTTTTTGGAACCCAGACCCGGCCGCCTTCGCCGCGCGCGGATTCACTCATCAGGCGCAATTTATCTTCGCCGGGAATCGCCGTGGGATGCACCTGAATGAATTCGCCGTTGGCGTAATCCACTCCTTGCTGAAAAAGCGCCGACTGCGCCGAACCGGTGCAGACGACGGAGTTGGTCGAGCGGCCAAAAATTGCGCCGATTCCTCCGGTGCAGAAAATCACCGCGTCCGCTGCGAAGGTTTTGAGCTCCATGGTGCGCAAATCCATGGCGCAAATGCCGCGGCAGACTCCACCATCATCCAAAACAGCCGACAAAAACGTGAAGCCTTCGTACTTTTTTACTCCGCCTTCGGATTCGTGACGCCGCACCTGTTCGTCGAGCGCGTAAAGTAACTGTTGGCCGGTCGTCGCTCCGGCGAATGCTGTGCGGTGGTACAGCGTGCCGCCGAAGCGCCGGTAATCGAGCAAGCCTTCCGGAGTGCGGTTAAACATCACTCCCATGCGGTCCAGCAAATCGATAATTCCGGGCGCGGCTTCGCACATTCTCTTTACGAGGGGCTGATTGGCGAGAAAATCGCCGCCATAAATGGTGTCGTCGAAATGCTTCGCGGTAGTGTCGCCTTCGCCCTTCTGATTTTTTGCGGCGTTGATGCCGCCCTGCGCGCATACCGAGTGCGAGCGCTTTACTGGTACGATAGAAAACAAATCAACCGGCACGCCGGACTCAGCCACGCGAATCGTGGCCATCAGTCCGGCCAATCCTCCACCCACAACGATAATTTTCGGCTGTCTCATCGGGTTATGTACGAAGAAAAAGGGTGCCAGTCAAAACGAAAACTGATCAAAATCAGAACACCAATGACGCCGAAAGAAATTCCCACCACTGCGCCAAGCTGCCCGGCGGCACGCTGCGCGCGGACGGTCGCAGCGAGTCCCCACTTACAAAGAAAATTCCAGATGCCGACTCCCAAATGAAAGGATGACGCAAGAATTCCCACCACGAAGAACGCCAAATACCACGGGTTCTGTAAATCGTTATATACGGTGTCGTAGGTCGAGCGGCCGTGCGTCAGCCAGCGTTCAGTGTAAACATGCCATCCGATGTATACAAACGCGACCAACCCAGTGTAGCGCTGAAGTGTGTACAACCAGTTTTTTACCCACGGGTACTGCGAAACGTTCGACTTCCCGTCCAGCCAGATGTACACGCCGTATCCACCGTGAAACAAAATCGGCAGAGCAATCAAGAATAGTTCTACAAACGGACGAAACGGAATGGTCTGCAATTCCTGCGAAACCGAATTGTACTTATCGGGACTGACCAGAACGGCGCTGTTGGACCAGAAATGTTCGGCAAGGAATGCGCCAACGGGAATCAAACCGCTCAACGAATGGAGTTTTCTCAGGAGGTAACTGCTATCAGGACGGGTTGTCGTTGCGGACATGCCCTCTCCGCTGCGCGCGCCCCGCCGTGACTCCAATTCCGTTCAACATGGGAACGTTCTCACTTGCAGCACAAAAAAAGTATAGCAGTTGCTTTCCACGATGCAAAATCGCAAGGTCTTTTTTTCATTTTTACATTTTCGTAAAATTCAAACGATTTGCCCATTGCCCTAGACGTTGCATTTGTTATCGTACAAGCTGCGGGCACTGCAGAGGTCTCAGGCGGCTGCCGGCTGCGGATCACCTCATCCAACTCATGAGCAAAAAACTGGTACACGAATTCGAAACGCTGGCCAACAGCTTGAAGTCCGGAGACGCATCGAACCAGGAACTCTCCATCACCAAGCTGGCTGACCGTATCGCAAATACGTTGCATGTAAAATCAGATGAGGTCGCGATCCTTGGCGTCTCCGAAAAATGGCGTCATCTATATTTTCTGGTGCCGCAGGCTTTGCGCAATGTCGGTCACATTCCGCTTTCCAGCACATCAGCGCTGGCCGCTCGCACGGTGCGCGACAGCCCCCCGGCGATCGTCAACAATTTTTCGACGGTCCGTCACGCCAGCGTTTTCGAAGGCGTCAAGGCGGAGACGTTGAACGCCGCGGCGATTCAGAGAATTATCAGCGCGCCGATTTTGGCGGACGGGAGAGTGATCGGTGTGATCCAAATTAGCCGCAAGGCGGCGACGGTTTCTGAAGCCGGACCGGAATTCAGCGCCGACGATCTGGGAAAACTTCTGGCTATCTGCAAACCGCTGGGGCAATTGATGCAGCACGTCGCCAAAGAGTGAAGTTCGCTGCTTCACTGTTGTGTTAAATTCCAGTTGCGCCGTCGTTTAGCGTTGACACTCGATAACCCTTCTTGTTACTTTTCCACAGTACTAAATTTTTCACTGCTACTTCACACACGGAGGCCGCGTACCGGCACTATGGCGTTTGTCGCTAAGAAAATTTTCTTGACCAAAGGCGTCGGTAAACATCGTGAGCGGCTGTCCAGTTTTGAGCTAGCCCTGCGCAATGCGGGAATCGCAGCGTGCAACATCGTGCGCGTCTCGTCCATTTTCCCTCCGAGCTGCAAATTAATTTCGCGAAGCGAAGGTTTGAAACACATCAAGCCGGGACAAGTCGCGTTCACGGTGATTAGCGAGAATTCTACAAAAGAACCGCACCGTTTGATCGCTGCCAGCATCGGCCTGGCGCTGCCCAGCGACAAAACGATGTACGGCTACCTCTCCGAGCATCACTCGTTTGGCGAAAGCGAAGAAATTGCGGGCGAATATGCGGAAGAGCTCGCCGCGGAAATGCTCGCAACCACATTGAACGTGGAGTTTGATCCGGATCTTTCGTGGGACGAGAAAAAGGAAGTTTATCGCATTTCGAATAAAATCGTTCGCACGCTCAACGTCACGCAGTCCGCGGTCGGCGACAAGCGCGGCCTATGGACAACTGTTCTGGGCGCCGCCATCCTCATCGGCGAAGACGACTAAGCCGTTTTATCAAGTAGGTACGCGGTTTTCAGCCATTCTTCCACTTCATCGTCGATATCTTCTGTTGTTTTCAGTTCGATGCGGTGCGTGATGCGATCCCTTTTTGCCAGGCCGCCTGTGTCCACAACTCGTTTAGGCAATTTTCGTTTGAAATGGGTCAGCGCAAGCCCCAAATCGACGCGCCTATTCGTAGTTGGCTTGATTTGTGCGAAAACGTGTTCTCTGTACAGCGGCACGATGGTCTTGCAGGGACAGGCTTTTACGTCGGAGCCAAGTTCGCCGGCCAATTGCAAAATGCTTTCATAAATCGGGCGCAGCGCTTCTTTTTTGCCCGCGTATTGCTCTTCGACATACTTCGCCGCGGCGGCCAAGTATTTTTCGGCCGAATCTTCATCGCCGCCTTTGCCCTCCGCCCGCTCGGCAATCCACCATGCGCTGTTCGTAGCGAGCTTATGTTGCGATTTCAGCCACTCACGGCGCTCAGCCTCGGACTTCGGGCCTTTTTTCTCGACCAGCGCGATCCATTCGTAGAGGGAGCGCCCTGTCTTGCCTTGCAATTCTTCCATCCATTTCCGCACCATGGCTACGCCAGGATGCACACCGTAAATGGACTTTCCGGATTTCTTTGCTTGAGGACACATGGTTCACCACGCATGCAAGGTTTTCGTCCGCGCGCCCGCTTCCCCATTGTGAAGCTTTGCGCGCCTGACCCTAACCTCGGTTCTTGAAATATCCGAGCCGTTCGAGAACCGCGCCTACAACCAGCGGCAGTGCGACTGTCGCGTCCTCGAATACTTCGGCCAATCTTCCGCCTTCTTCTGGCGGCACAAATTTTCCCCACGATACTGCTTCGGTGTAAGTGCTTCCACTGAGCCCGCCCCAGTGAACTGGTTCGGGGCAAATCCTCACGCCGTAGGCATAGCGCTTCAACGGCATGTTCTTATAGCCGCGTCGCGCCATCAATTCCGCGTAAACTCCGAATTGTTGCGACCAGTTGCGCGGTACGCCGCCACCAATGGTGAAAATCCCCATCTTCTTTGTGGCCATCATGGTGTCCGCGAATTTTTCAAAGTCCTCAAAGGGATCAAAACGCAACAGCGGCCTTTTGTCGCGCTTCCTGCCAAATTTGTGCAGCGCAAAATCGATGCCCAATTCCGAATCCGAAAAGGCCGGAACAAACACAGGAACATTGTGCTCGTACGCGGATTTCAGAATTCCGCGGCCCTTGGTATTCTTTAACAAATATTCGCCGATGCGGCGATGCAGCTTCCAGCTGCACACAACTTCTTCCGCGTTCCACTCATCCAGGAGCGAGTCCACGACTTCTTCCACATGATCCAGGTTGGTTTCCGGCTCCAGCGAATCGTACACGCGGTTGTAGCCGGCGTTAAATAATTCGTTGTCGTCCATTTTCGAGGGATCGTAGCGAAAATGCGAAAGGCCGGTGGCTTCCACCAGACCGTGAGCCATCAGCGCGCCCGTCGAGACCACGGCTTTCACGATACCGCTTTCGATCAAATCGCAAAACACCAAACCCATTTTGCCCACGGTCAGAGCGCCCGCCAGCGTCATAACCACGAAACAATCTCTGTCGCGCGCCATCGCCTCCAGCACGTCCGCGGCGTCGCCGACTTGCCGCGCGGTATAAGCGGTGTCGCCCATGGCGCGCACCAGCTGGTCAATGGTTCTGCACTTCGACAAATCCAGCGGAAAAATCGGGCGCAATTTATCCTTGACTGGATCGTGCAGCACTCGACCCGTGACCGTCTTTCCGCCTGCGGCTTTGTTCTTTGCTTTCGCCATTTCGCTCCTGAACATTCGAACTGATGCACCACTACGAAACATTTCTCGGGAATGAATGCCTCGCTGAAATTCTCGTGACGCATCTTACTTTTTATCCGCGGCCTTCGTCAAAGGACTTGCCGGCTCATTTCCGCGTCCGTGCGGCTCGGCGTTAGATTTTTTCGGCGCGCGTGCTACGATGGGTCGTATGGCGGACAAATTTACAATTGGTTTGATTCAAATGCGCTGCACCAAGGACGCAACTGACAACCTGGCGCGCGCCATCGAGAAAATTCGCGAAGCCTCCAGGCGCGGCGCGCAAATCATCTGCATGCACGAACTTTTTCGCGGCGAATATTTTTGCCGCACGGAAGACGCCGCGCTATTCGATCTTGCTGAGCCGGTTCCCGGCCCCGTTACCGATATTCTCGGCAAGGTGGCGAAAGAAAATAATGTCGCCCTGGTCGTGTCGCTGTTCGAACGCCGAGCGGCCGGCGTCTATCACAACACCTGCGCCGTTCTCGATGCGGATGGCTCGTTCCTCGGCAAATATCGCAAAATGCATATTCCCGACGATCCGTTGTATTACGAAAAATTTTATTTCACGCCCGGCGATCTGGGTTTTCCTAATTTCGATACCAAATACGGCCGCATCGGAATTCAGATTTGTTGGGACCAGTGGTACCCGGAAGGTTCAAGGCTGACCGCGCTGAAGGGCGCGCAGGTGATCTTTTATCCGACCAGCATCGGCTGGCATCCGAAGGAAAAAGCTGAATACGGCGCTGCGCAGCTTGATGCCTGGCGGACCATTCAGCGGTCACACGCGATCGCGAACGGAACATTCGTGGCCGTTGTTAATCGCGTGGGCTATGAAGGAAATCCCGCGGCGGGCGATCCGGGCATTGAATTTTGGGGAAATTCTTTTGTCGGCGATCCGTTTGGTCAGCTCATCGCGCAGGCCGGCAGCGAGAAGGAGGAAATTCTCGTAGTAGAGTGCGATCCAACGAAAAGCGAAGACACGCGGCGCAACTGGCCGTTTTTGCGCGACCGCCGCATTGACGCGTATCAGCCCATTTTAAATCGTTGGCTCGGCGAATGAGTTTCCGATGCCTGTGGTCTGTGCGTCCTCTGTGCTAAATTCCCATTCCTACAAACATGCTCAGATCGCGGAATAACTCAGCGTTTCCTACCAAGGATTGCCACATGCCTGCCGAGTGGGCGCCTCACCAAGGCACGTTTCTCGGTTGGCCACACGAACTTACAGATTGGCCGGGCAAATTCGCGCCGATTCCCTGGGCGTTTGCGGAAATCGTGCGTCACCTTGCGTATGTTGAGCGGGTCTATCTGCTGGTGCAAGACCGCGCATCCGAATCGCGAGTCAAGCAGATCCTCGAAAAGTCCCACGTCAATCTCGATAAGATTCAGTTCATGCGGGTTCCCACCGACCGCGGCTGGATGCGCGACTCCGGACCGATTTGCGTTGTGAATAACTCTGGCGAGGTTTCGCTCAATCATTTCGTATTCAACGGCTGGGCCAAATATCCAAATCACAAAAAAGACGCGCAAGCAGTGGCTCGCATCAACAAAAGTCTCCGTCGCAAGATCTCTTTGCCGGTGCACCATGGCCGCCGCGTAATTCTCGAAGGCGGCTCGATTGATGTCAATGGAGTGGGAACACTGTTAACAACGGAAGAGTGTTTGCAGAGCAAGATTCAAGAACGCAATCCCGGTTTCAGCAAGAGCGACTACGAGCAGGTTTTTCGCGAATATCTCGGTGTGAGGCATGTCATCTGGCTGAAAAACGGCATCGCCGGCGACGACACGCACGGCCACGTGGACGATCTGTCGCGCTTCGTCGATCCGACAACGGTGGTCACCATCGTTGAAGAAAACCAGTCCGAGGCCAACTATTCCGCGCTGCAGGAAAACTTAGCGCTTTTGCAATCGGCGAAAGACCAGGATGGCAAGCCACTGCGCATCGAAACGTTGCCGATGCCCGCACCGGTTTTTTTCGACGGACAGCGCCTTCCAGCCAGCTACGCCAATTTTTATATTGCCAACAAACTCGTGCTCGTCCCGGTTTTTAACGACCCTAACGACCGCATCGCCCTCGACACTCTTGCAAAACTCTTTCCCGACCGCGAAATCGTGCCTATCTACTGCCGCGATCTGGTACTCGGCCTCGGCACCATTCACTGCATGACGCAGCAACTGCCAGCCAACCGTTAATTCCGTCGTTTCGAGCGAAACGAGGAATCTCTCTTCGTTTTTGCTACACTTTCACAAGCCCGCGAAAATCAACTCTGGAGATCGCATGCTCGCTTTTGTCGCTCTTCTTCAGCAACGAACCGTAGTGATCGAATGGTGGCCGCGCGGGATTATCGCCTGGCTTCTGCTTGGACTGATCGCCGGATGGCTCGCAGGCAAACTCGCCCGGGGCCGCGGCTTCGGCTGCATCACCGACATTATTCTTGGCCTCATTGGTTCGTTCGTTGGTGGCTGGGTTTTCACCAAACTTGGAATTTTCGGCGGCGGCTTCTTGTTTTCTCTGGCCGCCGCCACCCTCGGCGCGGTGATTCTCGTTGCCATCGCGCATCTTTTCAGCGGCGGCTCAAATCACTAACCCGACTTCAGACCGGTTTCTCCCTCACTGATCTCTGTTCGCTGATCTCTGCGCGCAGTGGTCTCTGATCTCTGGTCACCCGCCCCATTGTGATACTCTTCCCATGCATACATTGGAGATGACATCTCGTTGAGTAAGCCTCTGCAATCGCTTTTCGCAATTCCCCTCGGTGGTCTCGGTGAGTTCGGCATGAACATGATGGCGCTTCGCTACGGCGACGACATCATCGTGATCGATGCCGGCATGATGTTCCCGGAGTCCGAGCTGCTGGGCGTCGATCTCGTTATTCCCGACATTACGTATTTAAAGCAGAACCGCCAGCACGTGCGCGCGATTGTCCTGACGCACGGCCACGAAGATCACATCGGCGCGCTGCCATACATTTTGCGCGACCTGAACGTTCCTGTCTTCGGCACGCGATTCACGCTGGCGTTGGTGAAAAAGCGCATCACCGAAGCCGGAATTCTGGAATCGACGACGCTGCGCGAAGTCATTCCCGGCCGCCGCGTCGAAATTGGACCGTTCGAAATTGAAATGATTCCCGTTACGCACAGCACCATAGATTGCGTCGCGCTGGCGGTGCGCACGCCGGTCGGCGTCATCATTCACACCGGCGATTTTAAAATTGACCACACGCCAGTCGGCGGCGCCGGGTTCGACATTCACACGTTCGCACGCTACGGCAATGAAGGCGTGCTCGCGCTTTTCTCCGATTCTACGAACGTGGAGCGTCCCGGCATCACGCCGTCCGAACGCGCCGTCGTTCCGCGCATTGAAGAACTCGCGCGCTCCGCTCCGAAGCGTGTGATTTTGTCGTGCTTTGCTTCGTCCATTCATCGCATTCAACAGGTGATCGATATTGCGTCGCGCGTCGGCCGCAAAGTTGCGTTCGTCGGCCGCAGCATGGTGGACAACGTCGAAATTGCGCACGACCTCGAGTATCTGCGCATCCCCGATGGCATGGTGGTGCGCTCGCAAGACATACGCGCCTTCGATCCGCGCAAAATCATTATTCTGGCTTCCGGCTCGCAAGCCGAACCCATGTCTTCGCTTTCCCGCATCGCGGTGGACAATCACCGCTTTGTCAGCGTCGACGAAAACGACACCGTAATTCTCTCTTCGCGCATCATTCCCGGAAATGAAAAAGCTATTTTCCGCATGCTGGACCACATGTTCCGCCGCCGCGCTCTGGTTTATTACGACAATTCCGCCGGCGTCATTCACGTTTCCGGCCACGCCAGCCAGGAAGAACAGAAACTCGTGCTGCAGCTCGTTAAGCCCAAGTATTTCATTCCGGTTCACGGCGAATACCGTCATCTTTTCCGCCATGCGGCATTGGCGCATCAACTCGGTGTGGTCAGCGGCGAAATTCTACTGCTGGAAGACGGCCAGAACATCGAGTTCACCGAAGACGGCGTACGCCGGCGCGATCCCGTCACCGCAGGCCGCGTCCTGGTCGATTCCGGTTCGCTTGAAGAAATTGAAGAAGTGGTGGTCCGCGAGCGCAAACATCTTTCCGAAGACGGCGTGGTCGTTCCCATCATTGCTATCGACAAACACACCGGCAAGCTCGAATCGCAGCCGGAAATCGTTTCGCGCGGCTTTATGAGCGACAACGGCAGCGATCTCGTCGCTGGCGCCCGCGACATCGTGCTGCGCACCATCCATACCTCGAACGCCGAAGAACGTGCCGACTGGTCCGTCATCAAGGAAAAAATTCGCGTAGACCTCAAGCGCTATATCAGCAAACAAACTTCCAAGCGCCCGCTGATACTGCCGGTAATTCTCGAAGTATAAATCCTGCGGAGTACGACAAACCTTGTGGAGTGCGGCAGGCCCGCTGCCGCTTTTCTCCAAAGTCGCGACAATCGCGCGAGTCTATTCGTCTCTCACGCCTTTGTTCGCCTCTCGAGCCGTCTGTTCATACTCCGTCATTCCGAGCGAAGCGGGCAATCTCTGTTGGATTTGCACACCTGCAAGAGAGATTCCTCACGCCGCAGACTGCGCTGGAAATGACGAACTAGAACGGGGCTGGCGAACGGTTCTCTCGCCATTTGGTTACATAAATTATTTGCATCCTTCCCATTCGCATTCCTTATCAGTTTTACTGTAGCGATACCTTAGATTCCCTGACATTCACTGCAACTTCTCACCCACAATCTCGTCAAAGTACATGAGCTTAGATTTCTATGTTCGTCGCAAGGCTCTAGACGCTCTCTAAGGAGAATCAAATGAAAACCAAACACTTCGCAAAGGGCCTTCTCTTCGGCGCCGCTCTCGTCCTCGCTTCTGCCGCGTTCGCCGGCGAAAAGGCTTCGGTCAAGCTGTATGACGATGTGAAAGTAAACGGCAAGACGCTGGCTCCGGGCACATACAATCTGACCTGGGAAGGCACTGGCGACAACGTTCAGCTGAACATCCGCCAGGGGAAGGAAACCATCGCCACGGTTCCCGTGCAGATCGCCGCGACCAACCCCGCGCCGTCCAGCACTGGCTACTCCACAAGGAAGGAAGACGACGGTTCGCGCTCGTTGACCAACGTTTTCTTCGCCGGAAAGAAATATACGCTGAACCTTGACCAGCAAGCAGCCGCGGCACCCGCGCCGGCCGTTTCCGCCTCGGGCACCAAGTAAGTCTTCATAAATTTCTGTAAACGGTTCGCGGACACACTCTCCCCGCGAACCGCTCCGCCAACGTCCTCGCATGCCTCCGCCTGCGAGGACGTCTTTTTCTGCACAGATTCCTCGAACCATTCTGCCGCTGGCTGCGACCCGCAGCCACTCGACTTTTGCTCCTTCGCGTTTATAATCTCAGCGACTGACGCCTGCAGCACGGCGCTTTACGTTCGCCGTGTGCAGAGGAAGAGGCCCGCTATGCGAGTTTCCCGCCGAAACTTTGTTTGGTTCGCTTTAGCCACCACTATCCTCACCATCGGAGCATCCGCCCAACAGAAATCTGCCGAACCGTACGCCGTCGTTCATGGCTGGCCCGTTCTTCCTGACGGCATGGTTCTCGGTCAAGTCTCCGGCGTCGCCGTCGATTCCCACAATCACGTCTTCGTGTTTCATCGCGCGGAAAATTCCTGGGCTAGCGATAAGACTCATCCCATCACCGTGCCCACTGTCCTCTGCTTCGACGGCGCTTCCGGGAAATTATTGGCGTCCTGGGGAGAAAACCGTTTTCTCGAACCTCACGGCCTCCGTATCGACGCGCACGACGATGTTTGGGTCACCGACCGGGCGCTTCAGCAGGTCTTTAAGTTTTCTCACGACGGCAAACTTCTCTTAACTATCGGCACGGAACGCGTTGCGGGCGTTGACGCGACTCATTTCGACAAACCCACCGACATCGCGTTCGCCTCCGACGGCTCGTTCTACGTCAGCGACGGCTACGGCAACAATCGCGTCGCAAAGTTTTCTGCTGATGGCAAATTCCTGTTCGACTGGGGACACAAAGGTCAGGGTCCCGGCGAGTTTGACCTGCCGCACAGCGTAGCGGTCGATGCGCAAGGAAATGTCTACGTCGCCGATCGCAGCAATGCGCGCATTCAGGTTTTCGATTCGAATGGGAAATTCCTGAAACAGTGGAAGTCTCCCGATCTTGGACGGCCGTGGTCACTGACCGTGGGCCCCGACGATTTGCTGTACGTGGTCGACGGTGGCGACCTCAAGCCCGCGGGACCCGATCGTGGCGAGCTTCTTAAACTCGATCTCTCCGGAAAAATACTCGCCAAGTGGAGCGGCTTCGGAAACTATGACGGCCAAATCTACTGGGGCCACGACCTCGCCGTCGGAAAAGACGGCGCGGTCTATGTCGGCGACGTCTATCACGGAATGCGCATACAAAAATTCGTTCCGCGGTAATTTCGCGGGTCAAATTCTTACAATACAGTTGCTCGGGTCGCGATCTATCTTCGAGATGAAGAGCGCTGCCCTTCCATGCTGCGTTGGCGCCGCTCCTGATTCCCGCTACAATGGCCAACTCGGAGCCCGCATTGTCATTTTCACCTACATCCTCTGCAACGCCGACACCTTCCCGGGCTGCCTTCTACTTCATCCTCATAACCGTTGCCTTTGATATGATCGCTTTCGGTATCATCGCCCCCGTTCTCCCTGACCTGATCCGCACTTTCCAGGGCGGTGACTTCGCCCGCGCCTCCGCCATCACCGGCTATTTCGGACTTGGCTGGGCCACCATGCAGTTCATTTTTTCCCCGCTGCTCGGCGCATGGTCTGACCGCTTCGGCCGCCGCCCGGTCATTCTTATCTCCTGCTTCGGACTGGCCACCGACTATATCTTTATGGCGCTCGCCCCCTCGCTCCGTTGGCTTTTCGTCGGCCGGCTCATTTCCGGCATCACCACTTCGAACATCGCCACTGCTTTCGCTTATGTCACCGACGTAACTCCTCCCGACAAGCGTGCCAAGCCTTTTGGTCTCATCAGCGCCGCATTTGGACTTGGCTTCGTGGTTGGTCCCGCCATCGGCGGCTATTTGGGCGATATCAATTTGCGTTTTCCCTTTTGGGCCGCGGCAGGGCTAAGCCTCGCCAACGCCGTCTACGGCTTTTTCATCCTTCCCGAATCTCTTGCTCCCGAACGCCGCGCAAAATCCGCCTGGCATATGGCCAATCCGCTCGGAGCCCTCGGCCTTCTTCGTTCTCATCCTGAGCTTGCCGGACTCTCCGTCGTCGTCACTCTCTACTACCTAGCCCACAATTCTCTTCCTTCCATTTGGGCGCTGTACACCGAATATCGCTATTCCTGGAGCCACCGCGACGTCGGCAACTCCTTGACTCTTGTGGGCGTGTGCGCTGCACTGGTCTCCGGTGTCCTGGTCGGTCCTCTTGTAAAGCGGTTTGGAGAACGCCGCAGCGTGCTCCTCGGCCTCCTGTTCGGCTTCGTTGGATTTGCGGGTTTCGCCTTTGCCACTCGCGGATGGGCCATCCTTGCTGTTATTCCGTTTATCGCACTCTGGGGAATCGCCGCTCCTGCCATTCAGTCCCTGATGTCCCGCCGTGTTGATCCGTCCTCTCAAGGCAAACTCCAGGGAGCTATTAACTCTCTCCGCGCCGTCACCGGAATGGCCGGGCCTCCGCTCTTCACACAAATTTTCGCCATCGCCATCGCGCCGAAGTACGCACTCCATCTTCCCGGTGCTCCGTACTTCGTAGCCGCTTTGCTCCTGCTCTCGTCCCTACTGCTCGCGGTCTACGTCACACGCGCTCACGCCGCCCCCCCAGCCCAGGAGGCAATTTCCTCCACAAACGATTGACCTTCCGCTGCCCGCAAGCGTAAAGCAACTCCTCAATTGACGTCTCGCGAATTCTTTGCCTATCCTTCTGTTGCTCAGCTGAATCCAATATTCGCGGTTCCCTTCGCATCTTTTACTACAACCGAATTCAAGGAGATAGCTCGATGGCCAAAGATTCCAAGTCCAATCACAAGTCCGACCCGCAGGCCGGATCAGAACGTGCCAGGCCGCTTCTTCATCAGCACGCGCGCGAGATGCAACCCTACGGCAAGCTTGCCAAGCTTTCGATTGCGCTCGATGAAAACGTTTGCGCCGAAAGCGCGGAAAATCTGAATCAAATTCTCGCCGATACCATCACCCTTCGCGACCTCTACAAAAAGCATCATTGGCAAGTCGCCGGGCACACCTTCTATCAGCTCCATCTGCTCTTCGATAAGCACTACGAAGAACAAAATGAACTGGTGGACACAATTGCCGAACGAATCCAGAGCCTCGGCGCAATCAGCCTGGCCATGGCCGCCGATGTCGCCGAAACCACTATCATTCCTCGTCCGCCGCGCGGCCGCGAAGAAGTGCCGGTACAAATCTCGCGCCTGCTCGAAGCTCACGAAATGATTCTCAAAGAAGCCCGCACCATGGCCAAACAGGCGGTGGACTCCGGTGACGACGGCACCAATGACCTGCTGGTCAGCGACGTGATCCGGACCAATGAGCTGCAAGTCTGGTTTATCTCCGAACATCTCGTGGATGTGCCTCTGGTCCATGCCGACGCGCCTGCAGGCGAAAAAGAATCACCCAAATCCAAAACCGCCGGCGCCCGCTAGCATTATTTTTGTCGTTAATCGCTAACACGAGGGAGGCGCCGGCTCGGTCATCAGAACTTCTTCAATAATCTGCTCAACCGGCCTGCGCCCACCTTCTGACCAAGCCATCGCGCTGGCCGTGTCGCTTAGCATCTTCCGTGCCGGATCCAGTGCGGACTCCAGCTTGGCCTGCTCTGCGGGCGTGAGCGGGACACCAATGCTTTGCCGCAAGGCCGTTGCCGCTCCAGCCAACCGCAGCGAACGCACTGCGTCGAGTTGTAGCGCCGCTAAGCACGCGAAACACTCCAGCAAACGCGCGATTCCACGCTTGTGTTCGAGTTCCTGAAAAATTTTTATGCTTTCCCGGTACAACGAATGCGCCATCGGATAATTCCGCTTCTGCCTCGCCAAGCTGCCCAGGTCAGCCACCGTGCCGGCAATACCCCAGCGATCCCCGAGTTCCCGAAAGATCGCCAACCCTTGTTCGTACAATGTCTGCGCGGCGACCGACTCGCCCTGATCGCGTGCGACATCTCCCTGATAGTTTAACGACCACGCGATACCTGTTCGGTCTCCCAGTCCGCGAAAGATTGCAATACACTCGCCGTATAATGCGCGCGATAGATTATGCGCTCCCTGCAATTTCGCAACATTCGCCAGGTTGCTGAGCGACCGGGCGACGGCCTTCTGGTCGCCCAACGCTCTCCATAGCGAAAGACTTTCTTCGAAAAGAGTGTATGCAGTCGCCACATCACCCCGGTCGCGAGCAATGACCGCCAGCGCGTTTAAGGAGACGGCGACACCGGTTTTATCGCCCAACCCAAGCGAGATGTCTCGACTCTCGCTAAGGAGTGCTTGCGCCGACGCGTAATCTCCTTGCCCGGCAGCCAGAACGCCTGCTGCAAAAAGCGCGCGTGTACGTGCCTTGGTTGGTGCTGTCGCTCCGGCGAGCTTCAGCAGCCTCCCCAACCTTTCCCTGCCTTCAGCGAGGTATTCGCGAATCTCCCAAAATCGAAACAGGGCGGTTCCCAAGCGCAGCCCCCACTCCGCGTCGCCTGTTTCCGTCAGCCAATCAAGAGCAGCCCGAAAATTGTCGTGTTCCAACGCAAAGCGCTCTAGCCATTCCGTTCCTTCTCCTCCGAACTGCTCCTGGGCCTCTTCCTCGGCCAGCACCAGGCAGTAGGCGGCATGGGAGCGTTTCGTCAGTGCCTGCTCCCCACTTACTTCCAGCTTTTCCAGAGCGTATTCGCGAATCGTTTCCAGCATCACGAAACGCGACTCACCCGCTTGTTCGACCTGCTGTGCCAGGCTCTTATCCACCATGGATGCCATGCCATCGAGCAGGTCCAAATTGAGATCACTCTTGGTGTCACATACAGCTTCCACCCCCTCCAGATTGCATCCCCCCACAAACACCGATAGTCTTCGGAAAAGCTTCTGCTCTGGAGCGCGCAAAAGATCGTAGCTCCAGTCCATGGCAGCGCGAAGCGTCTGCTGCCTCTGCGGCAGGTCCCGGGCGCCGCCTGTCAGTAACTGCAGACGGCTAGCCAGGCGTGTCAGCATGGAAGCGGGCGAAAGAACTTTGATCCTGGCGGCCGCAAGCTCGATCGCGAGGGGCAAACCATCCAGCCGGGCGCAAATCTCGGTGACCGATTGCGCATTCTCCGGGCTAAGTTCGAAATCTGGCTTGGCAGCAATGGCCCGCTGTATGAACAGCGCGACGGCGGGATATTGCGACAATACTTCCACAGAAGGCATGGACCGCGAATCCGGCAGCGCAAGGGGCGGCACCGGAAATTCATGCTCTCCATACACATGCAACGCGGAGCGGCTGGTTACCAGGATTTTAAGATGGGGACCCATGGCCAGCAGCTCCGCCACAATAGGTGCCGCTTGAACCAGATGCTCGAAATTATCCAACAGGAAGAGCATGGGTGCGCGCAAGAAGTCCTGAAAGCTCTTTTTGAGTATTTCGAGCGGCGACTGACCTCCCGCCTCCCGTATACCCAACGTCTGAACAATCACCGAAGCGATCAAGCTCGGATCACTTAGCGGAGATAGCGGGACAAAATAGATCCCGCCGGGAAACCACTCGATCAGGCCGCTTGCCAGTTCCACTGCGAGACGCGTTTTGCCGATGCCTCCCGGACCCGTGATCGTAACCAAGCGCACATCCGGACGCAGCAAGAGTTCTTTCGTGGCGGCTGCTTCCCTTTCTCGCCCCACAAATTCAGTTCGCGGCACGGGGAGGTTGCTCGAGCGCATCTGCGCCTGCTCGCCTGTTACCTCGGCGGCAACCCATCGAGCGGGTTTCAGGGCTGGCTTCTCCTCGTTGTCGACCTCGTCGAAGGCAGCATATCCGGCATCCGAATCACGCCTCAGGCGCTGCAAATCCGCGCGAATCTCCGCTGCGCTCTGGTATCGCAACTTGCGGTCCTTCTCCAAAGCCTTGTTGATTACCTCTTCGAGCTTTGGCGAAAGATCGGGATTCAGTCGCAATGGGGCAACTGGCCTGCGATTCAGAATCGCTTCGGTGATCAGAGCCGAGGTCTCGCCACGAAAAGGCCTAATTCCGGTGGCCATCTCGTATAGCACCACGCCAAACGAAAACAAATCCGTGCGTGCATCCAGCTCTTCCCCACGAACCTGTTCCGGTGACATGTATGTAATGGTGCCAATCGCCGCGCCAACTGCAGTGAGCTTTTCTGGCTCGCTGGCTGTAGGCATTGCCGATCGATTCCTGGCGCCATCGGCAGGCACTAACTTCGCTAGCCCAAAATCCAAAATCTTGGCGTGGCCTCGTGACGTCACAAAAATATTGGTCGGCGTGACGTCGCGATGGATGATACTTTCGCTGTGTGCCGCGTCCAGAGCATCGGCAATCTGGATGCCCAGATTCAGCATTTCCTCGCTAGGTAGCGGTTTACCATTCATACGTACGCGGAGCGTTTCGCCTTCGATATACTCCATCGCCAGAAACGGCCGCCCGTCCTGCTCGCCGATGTCGTAGACGGTGCAAATGTTGGCGTGGTTCAGCGCCGAGGCTGCCAGCGCTTCTCGCCGAAAACGCTCCAACGCTCGCGAATCGCCTACCAAATTGTCCGGCAGGAATTTCAGCGCGACATAACGTTCAAGCCGTAAATCCCGCGCCTTGTACACAATCCCCATCCCGCCGCCGCCGAGTTTCTCGATGACTTGGTAATGCCATGCGCCACCAGGCGGTCCCACAGTTGTCGTTTCCGATGGGGAACCCCCAGTCTCGGTTGTTCTCTGCGTGGTAGTTCTGCTCTCGGTCACCGACGCGACAAACCGGTATCCCTTGCCGGTGACGGTACGCACGAATCGAGCTTGCTCAGGATCGTCCTCCAGCACTTGTCGCAGCTTCCGAACAGCGGCGTTGATGCTGTTATCGGTGTCCAGGAAGACATCCTTGCCCCAGATCCGTTCCGCTATCTCACTTCGCGTCACCAACTCTCCCCGCCGCTCGACCAGTAAAAGCAGCAGTTCCATGGGGATGCGAGAAAGCCTCAGAGCTTTGCCGGAGCGGCGCAACTCATAAGCGCCACGATCCAGTTCGAGATCGTCCGCAAGTTTTAAGATGTTCGGAGCCATATCGGGGGCAGCGCAAAGAGAAACTGCCCGGCATTATACCTCTGCGGCCCGGGCAATAACCCGCTTCTTCTCCGTGATGCCAGTTTTCATCGAGATTTAAGCCATTTTTCAGCCGCTCACTATTGTTAGAAATCAGCGCCTCGGCCACTATGCGCCATCGCCCACGGACCGATGACAAGGTCCGGCGAAATTCGCTAAAGATGAGGGAGAGAACAACATGAAAAGCATCTTCGCTAAGTTGGCTTTGCTCACCGGGGGATTCCTTTTGGCTGGCGCCACGCAAGCGGTGGCACAAGGTACTTCACCGACGCCTGCTCAGGTGGTTGCACTGGACGAATGTGATCCGGCCACCTTCAACGCTGCGCTTGGGCCTGCGTTCTGCCATAACGTGACACTGGGAGCGTTCACTACGCTGTCAGATTTGTTCGCCAAGGCAGCCGCCGGAACTCCGGATCCTAACTGGGACTTCGAACCCGACACACTCCACATCAAGAAAGGCACTCCGCTCATTGTCGTCGATCAGGGTGGTGAACCACACACATTCACCGAGGTGAAACAGTTCGGCGGCGGGTTTATTCCTGGGCTCAATTCAGGCGAGGAAACGGTTTCTGAATGTTCCGGCGGGTTCGCCAACATCGCGGTAGCCAGGACGCGCATCCTGCAGGGCAGCCAGCTCCAGGTTTCCGGGCTAGCGAAAGGCGAGCATCTCTTTCAATGCTGCATCCATCCCTGGATGCGCACGAAAGTGGAAGTCAGCGATCCTGTCTCAACAGACAAGTAAAGCGCGACCGGTGCGTTTAAGAGCGTATCCATCGGTTAGCCCGGCGGAGAGCGGCGAACCAGCTTGCCCTGAATGCAGGGCAAGCGGTGCGCTTTTCGGCTCTTTCATGACATCGGTCTGGTCGCCCGATTCTCCGCGGGGATACGCCCGCCGATGCGCGTCCTCGTGCGGGTCGTGGCGGGTTGATCCTGACGTCCCTCCCCCCAGTCGTTCCGCGCCCGCGCCACGACATTCTCTTGCAGTGGCCCCACCCTTAGCTGGGTTCTTCTCGTAGTGTCTTTTCCCGTAATATAACAACGCACCTCCTTTGCGTAGGGCCGGGATGCCAGTCGCCCGAAGAAAGGCATCGAGATGCAAGCGCTACGCTTCGAAGAGTTCGGCAATTTCGAAAAAGTGAAACTGCAAGTACTACCCGATCCTCAACCGAAACCGGACGAAGTTGTCGTTCGCATCCGCGCAGCCGCGTTGAATCCCAGCGACGCTAAAAATATTCTCGGGCGCATGGAAGGCACAACGCTGCCGCGCACACCCGGACGCGACTTCGCGGGAATGGTCGTCACCGGCCCTAGTGACATGATTGGCGCGGAAGTCTGGGGCACCGGCGGAGAGGTCGGATTCACGCGTGACGGCGCTTACGCCGAACTGCTTCTCGTTCCGGTAGATGGCGTGAGCCGCAAACCGAAAAACTTATCTTTCGAAGAAGCCGCAGCAGCCGGCACGACTTTCGTGACCGCCTTCATCGGCTTGATCGAAACCGCGCATTTTCAGTCGGGAGAAACGGTGCTGGTTACTGGAGCAGCGGGCGGCGTCGGAAGCGCAGTCACGCAAATCGCCAAGTGGAAAGGCGGACGTACCATCGGCGTGGACCGCTTGCCAATGTCGCCGGAACGTCAAACCGAATTCGGCGTTGACCACTATCTGCTTTCAGATCCTCTGGAAAACTATAAATCCATGGTGGACGGCGCGCGACAAATCAGCGGCGGCAAAGGTGCAAACGTCGCCTTCGATTGTGTGGGCGGCCCGCTGTTCGAACCTTCGTTGCGCACGCTTGGCCAGCTCGGCCGCCAGGTCAACATCACCTCGGTGGGCGATCGCCGAGTCAGCTTCGACCTGCTCGATTTCTACCACCGCCGCCTCAGCCTGTTCGGCGTGGATTCCCGCCGCTACGATACCGTGGCCTGCGCGGCAATTCTCGAACAACTGAAGCCGGGTTTCGAATCCGGCGCCTTCAGACCCATTCCCATCGTCAGACGGTTTACCCTGAACGATGCCGCGCAAGCCTTCACTCAGGTCAACGACGGCTCTCTTCACGGCAAAGCCGTTTTCGCCTTTTGAGAAATTCAGTCGCCGCAACTCTCAGGAGACTTTTCTCTCCGTAGGAGCATCTACAGTCTAGCCAAATCTATTTTGCGAGGTGCGGTTTGAAGACATCTCTGCTCGCCGTCGCTGCTGCATGTTCCGTGCTCTTTGCACTCAGTGCGCTCCACGCGCAGACTTCGTCGTCTGAATCTGAAGCCACGTTGATTGCAAATCCCCTCTACACCAAACATTGCGCCAAATGTCACGGCAAAACCGCCGAAGGCCGCCATTTCGCCGGACCGTCCCTTATCTCTCCCAAGGCGGCTGCCATGTCCACCGACGATCTGCGCAACATGATCGCCAACGGCAAAGGCCGCATGCCTAAATTCGCCGCCAAGGTTAAGCCCGAGGAAATCGAGGTCCTGGTCCAGCAAATCCAGGCGCTGGATAAAAAGTAATCCCGGCGATTAGGTTATAGCAGCTTCAGTACCAGCCCCGGCCCGGCGCCTTCCGAAAACACGGAACCGATCGCTTTCAAATCTCTTTCAAACCGTCACCAAATGTTTACAAGTTTCCCGCGTGGTTATTCTTGCTTTCACATCATGGCAAGTGTATTGTCCGGAAGCTTCTCGGCTACTGATCGGTTCCAGGAGAAATCCATGCGCAATTCGCAGCGATGTACATTTTTGTTTCTTGGATTGGTGTTGCTGGCTGGCTCCGCGGTTCGAAGCGCTGCCCAGGCCGCCAAGAGTGAACCCTCACCATTTTCATCGCAAGCCAGTCCAGGCTACACGAAGGCGTCACCGCTGGCGTTAGCTTCCGCGGCGGCAAAACTATCCGCTCCCGGAATGATCCTGGTGTTCCCTCCAAACGCAGCAACGTCCCGCGAAGTTTTCTTGAGGAACAATAACGCCACGGGCGGAAACGCAGCGACCGCCGGCGCCCGCCACAACACCGGAGGCACTCCCCAAGCCCCGGGCGGAAACATTCCTGGTCTCGACACCGTGCCCACGTTTGCAGGCGCCTTTGCCGCGCAGGGCGGGCCCTCCGCAGGCAATGTCTTCCCGTACATCATGATCGGGAACAGTCCTGCCCACGGCGGCGTCACCGATATTCCGGCGCGTATCACAACGGTTTCGCTCAATCTGCTTCATCCGCCCGCGGGCTTTAACGCCAGCGTGCCATTTAGTTTCGAGGATCTGTTCACAAATTCCCCGAACTTCGAGGGAGCGAATTACAGTTCGGGCCAGCATATTCAGTTCGCCGATGCGGTTCAGCGCGCCGAATTCTTCAATACCATGGGAGCAAACTGGCACACCGCGCTAACTCCGAATGTCGCCAGCCGCGTCACCATTGATATACCGCGCAACGTTCAGGTGCAGCTGCCGGACGGCAAAATCGTGACCGTCCAATCGTACTTTGTTGGCCGCGCTCCGGACGGAACGCAGTTCGTCGAATTGCTGGACTTGCTCTTCGACTTCCTGTTTTTCAACCAGGCCGTCAACGACATCAACGCCAATAATTACACTACTGCTGCCTTCAACATGCAGGCCTGGCCAAATACTTTTTTATTTTCCATCGATGACCAGGGTAAACCCGCGGGTTGCTGCGTGCTCGGTTTCCACACTTATATTTTCGATCCCACAGTGACGCCCGAACCTCGCTGGATTTTCGCCTTCTCCAGTTGGATCTCTCCGGGCTTGTTCGGTTCCGGATTCCAGGACGTTGTCGCGCTCTCGCACGAAACTTCGGAAGCCTTCAACGACCCCTTTGGAGATACGCCCGTGCCAGTGTGGCAGTTCCCGGACCAGCCCCCAACCTCAAAAGTCTGCCAGGGCAATTTGGAGACCGGCGATCCGGTCGAAGTGTTACCGACCGCCACCGTGGGCATTTTGCTGAAGAACAAGAATCAAACCTTCCTGTTTCACCCGCAAACCGAAGCCTTATTGCAGTGGTTTGAAATGGGTGCAACTTCGGACGCCATCGCCGGCGCGTTCAGCTATCCCGATACCAGCGCGCTGACTCACGCCGCAGTCCCCTGTCCCCAATAGCCTGCGTGGCTTGGTACAAATCGGTTGCAGTAAGAAGGGTGCCGGTCCGGCGCCCTTCTTTTTCGCGGTCAAGTGTCGGGTGCTCCATCCGCCGTTGCGCATGGGTTCTTAGGCGCAAGTGTGGCCCAGAGCAAAGATCGCAGCAAACGAGGGACTCGACCTCTCCTGTGAAATCTTGTCTCCCAATTAGTCGTACAATACACAACCGGGTGTGACAAATGAAACGCCGTGTGTTGCTGCGGGAGCCGGTCACCGTGGCGCTAGAGACGCTGCGCGCGCACAAGATGCGCTCCTTCCTGATGCTGCTAGGGACGATCCTCTCCGTTTCCACGCTGATTGTGGTCATTGCTCTGATTTCGGGAGTGAATCGCTATATCGCCGACCGGGTCGCCAACCTTGGCTCAAACGTTTTTCTGCTGACGCGATTTCCCCTGATCACCGACGTCGAAGAGTACGTGA
>Ga0210406_10000437_pt1 | contig 57055 bp, 45 predicted proteins | sample IncBWC30MmetaG_FD_155454 | JGI IMG/M metagenome (GOLD analysis project Ga0210406, IMG submission 155454) | Forest soil microbial communities from Barre Woods Harvard Forest LTER site, Petersham, Massachusetts, United States - Inc-BW-C-30-M | ecosystem: Environmental > Terrestrial > Soil >...
TGGGGGATTCATAATCATGGAACTCCCCTCGCTGGACGCGGCGCTTGATTGGGCCGCGCGCTGCCCGACGGCCGCGACCGGTGCGGTCGAGGTCCGTCCCCTTGCACCCGCAGCCAAGCACCGGATCACATGATGAACGGAAGCGGCCAGGAGAGCACTCATCGCGCGATCGAGCGGGTGGCCCGCGAGTCGTACGGTCGTCTGGTGGCCTATCTTTCCTCTCAGACGCGAGACGTGGCTAGCGCGGAGGACGCTCTCAGCAATGCGCTGGTAGCTGCACTCAAAGCTTGGCCGGGAGACGGCGTGCCGCAAAATCCGGAGGCCTGGCTGCTGAAGGCAGCGCGCCGCTCCTTCATCGATCTTGTGCGTCATCGACAAGTGGCCGTGGCAAGTGAGCCCACTCTCCAGCTCCTAAGGGAGGAACGCGAGGTGACGTTGCCGGCAGAGTTTCCGGATGACAGGTTGAAGCTCCTGTTCGTATGCGCTCATCCCGCGATTGATTCCTCCATGCACACGCCGCTCATGCTCCAGACGGTTCTGGGACTGGATGCGGCGCGCATCGCCAACGCCTTCCTGGTCTCACCGACTACGATGGGGCAGCGACTGGTGCGTGCCAAGACGAAGATCCGCGACGGCGGCATTCAGTTCGAAGTGCCCGAAGAGCGCGAACTGCCGCAGCGGCTCGACGCGGTGCTCGAAGCGATTTACGCCGCCTTTGGTATTGGCTGGGACGATATGGCGGGCATCGATCAGAGCGGCCGGGAGCTTGCCGAGGAAGCGATCTGGCTTGGACGGGTCCTTCTTCACCTAATGCCCAGGGAAGCCGAGGTTCGCGGGCTGCTGGCTCTCATGCTCCACTGTGAAGCGCGGCGGCGGGCACGGCGGGGACCGGAAGGCCGCTATATTCCTCTCTCGGAGCAGGATTCACAGCTGTGGTCTCAGCCATTAATCGAAGAGGCGGAACACCATCTCGCCGAAGCGTCGAGTCGCGATCGCACCGGCCGCTTTCAACTCGAGGCCGCGATTCAGTCGGTGCATGCTGAGCGGGCGCGCACCGGTCGGACCGAGTGGGCTGCGATCATGCTGTTTTACGAACAGCTGATCCGCATATCCCCGACGCTCGGCACGCAAACTGGATACGCCGCGGCCGTAGCCGAAGCGAGGGGACCTGAAGCGGGGCTGGCTGTACTGGACGCGATCGATCTCGGGTCCGTATCGGGCTATCAGCCCTACTGGGCGGTTCGCGCTCACTTATTGCAGCGGCTAGCGATGACATCTGAAGCCGCAGATGCTTTCGACCGGGCGATTGCTCTCGCCGAGGACCCGGCAGTTAGACAGTTCCTGCTCCAAAGACGGGGATAATTTCCTCCGGTTTCTCTGTCGAAATCGACTCCCCTCACGCGTCATCCCCATAGAGGCGGCTTAGCAGTAGTCCCCGAGGCGCCTGATTAGGAGGAGGGTATATGACAATCGCAGACAAAGCAGTTCTGGTAACCGGGGCCAATCGCGGTATAGGACAGGCGCTGGTCGAGGAAGCCTTGAGGAGAGGTGCGAAGCGGGTATATGCCGGTACGCGCCAGCCCTTGGCCCACCTGGATGGGCGCGTCAGGTCCCTGACCTTGGACGTGACTAACACCGAGCAGATTCAGGCAGCTGTCAAGAGAGTTGAATCTCTCGACGTTCTCATCAACAATGCCGGAATCGCTCTCTACGACAATCTGACCAATCTCGACGCCATTGGGCAACACCTTGCCGTCAACCTCTTCGGAATGTTCAATGTGACGCGCGCTTTTTTGCCGCTGCTAAAGCGCTCCAAGGGGGCCATTGTTAACAACCTATCCCTGGTGGCGCTCGCTGGCTTGCCGGTCATACCAGCCTACTCCATTTCGAAGGCAGCCGCGTTCAACATGACGCAATCACTGAGAGCGCTCCTGGCCGGCCAAAGCATAACCGTCCATGCAGTCGTCCTGGGTCCCATCGATACAGATATGAACCGCGGCTTCGACATACCAAAGGCCTCGCCCGAGTCGGCGGCGCAGGGTATCTTCGATGGATTGGAAAAAGGCGAAGACGACATCTTTCCCGACCCCGCGTCTCAGTCCATCGCCGCGGACTGGCGCACTGGCGCAGCCAAGGCGCTGGAGCGCCAGTTCGCAGGTTTCGTTCCGGCAACCGTGGCGAACCTGGGGTGACGTTGCGAATGTAGCGAATGAAACGAAACGGCGCTGAGTTCAAATTCCACTGCGAAGACCTTCAGCGCAGCCCTTAGAAGATCACTGCAGGCAAGAGTCGTATGACATTAAAGGTGCTGATTGACCTCTTGAGTCTTTTCGCTTCCGGCCTGCTGGTCGGGAATGAACTGGCTGTAGCGGTGTTCATTCGTCCTGTACTTTATTCGGTTTCCGACGAAGTGCACGTTCGGGTCGCCAAACCGCTAGCGAGGCGACTCGGACGTTCCATGCCGCTTTGGTACGCGATCAGCCTCGCCGGCGCTGGGATCTGTATCATCGCGTCCGGCTCTTCCTGCTTGTTGTGGTGCTGGGTTTGTTGATCTTGTCCGCTCTGCTGGATCGGTAAGGGCCAGTCCTCGCGAGCCCTGACATTGCGCAGCGGAACAACCTGTCCGAAAGTTTTTTCTATGTCGAAATCGCCTTTCTTCATCCGTCAACCCTATAGAGGCGGCTTAGCGGTCACAAGCTTCGCCACCCAGGAGGTGAACGATGTGTCCATTCTGTTTTGCAACCATGGGACTAATCGTTGTCGGTGCGGCTTCGGCCGGCGGGCTGGCGGCGCTGGCTGCGAAGGTGTCTGGCAAAAAGAACAAAACAGGAGAAATCGTCCCGAACCTAAGTAATAATAAGGAGGAATGAATATGTCGACGAGCATGACTGAAAACCCGAAAATAGTGTCGCGAGATGAATGGCTTGCGGCTCGCAAGAAACTATTAGCCAAAGAGAAGCAGCTAACGCGCGAGCGTGACGCTCTGGCTGCGGAACGCCGCCAGCTTCCCTGGGTCAAAGTGGAGAAAAACTACGTTTTTGATTCCCCGGGCGGCAAGAAGACTCTCGCCGACCTGTTCGACGGCACAAGCCAGCTCATTGTCTATCACTTCATGTTCGGCCCGGAGTGGAACGAAGGCTGCCCCAGTTGCTCATTCAACATGGATCATACGGATGGCGCGCTGGCGCATTTGGCGCAACGTGATGTCTCGTTTGCCGCGGTTTCACGAGCACCCTTATCCAAAATCGAAGAGTTTAAAAAGCGCATGGGCTGGCGATTTGCCTGGGTCTCGTCGTTCGGGACCGACTTCAACTACGACTACCGCGCGTCATTCACAAAGGAGGAAATGGCAAAAGGCAAAGTACAGTACAACTTCGACCTGGTGGAATTCCCCAGTGTGGAAGCGCCGGGTATCAGCGTCTTCTACAAGGATAAGAGTGGCAGCCTCTTCCACACCTATTCCGCCTACGCCCGCGGGACCGAAAACGTTGTCAACACCTACAACTATCTCGACCTTGTTCCCAAAGGCCGCGATGAGGATGGCCTCCCCTTCACCATGTCGTGGGTCCGCCATCATGATCGCTACTCGGATGGCTACTTAGCCGATGCGGATAAGCCGTACTGGCCAGCGGAAGCTACGGCAGCGCGTTAATTCTTCGAGCGCGCCCCCCATCCGGCTCCTGGCCTGTCGTTGCTGAGATGACGTCAGGCCAGGGCCGGCAAGTCGTCTCGCTTAAAAAGTAACTTGTCGAGAGCCGTTGGCAAGAAAAGAAACTTCACGCACGCAACGCTTCACGCTGAAGAGGTTTTGGTTACGCTCGCAGACTCAGAATTCCTTCTGAAAAGCCGCTCCACGGGCTAGAACGACGGAGAGAACCGAGCTTCCAGGAATTCGCCCCGCTTGGCGGTCGCCTTGAATCGCGGGATCGGCTCCAGCTCCTTGAACGCCGAAGTGAACGCAGGGGAAGGGCTCCAGATCGTTCGCCATCGGAACTCCTCCTACTTGGGCTCGAAATACGGCTCAATGCGCGTCAATTCGCTTCTCCGCCATGTTTCGACCTGCCTTCGCATCGGCTCCAAGCTTCGTTGCATTTCGTCCACACCAACAGAGGTGCAGTCGATGAGCGAGAACGACTTCGAGTGCCTGGCCAGCGCGGGTGCGACACGCCTGCGACCATGCCCCCAAGTTCAAGGCCGACGGTTTCGCGTGAACCGGAGATGGTGTTAGCAAGACAGAGCCTCTCGCCCTATATTTTTTCATCTTGCCCGGTCCGCTAAGGGTTTGCGGAGGATGCGCTTGCGAGTTTTTCCGGCGGTGCTGGGTGGGAAATCCTCCAGGAACGTTACCGCGGGGACGCGCTGGTTCTTGGCATCGACGCGCTCGTTGATCCAACTGGCACAAATCGTCGGCAGTGACCATCCCCGGTTGGCGCGCAGAATCAAGGCGGCGAAGGGGTCTCGTCCCATTTCGCGCCCGGGATCGAGCAGCGGCACCAATGTCTTTCCCAAAGACATTGAGGAAATCATCGGGCAGCACTGACTGCCGAGGCTACAGCGCGAATAGCGACGTTGGCGTCGGCCTGTCTTTGGGTTCTCCTCTACTCGATTCCGAATGGCGGATTTCCTTGCCAGTCGGGAATAGAGTTGGGGTGTAGGTCGGTATCCGTCGGCAGGCGCCGGATCAGGAATTTGAGCGAGAACCCGGCTGACTGGTAGGTGTAGTTGCGTGCGTTGTTAGCGGTGGCGAAGGTCTCAAAATAGGCGTGCGGCGAGACCCGATATCCCAGGCGCAAATCAACGTTGTAGTTCGGTCCAGTGTGTACCTGAGAAGTGTAGAAGCCTTGATTCGCGAGTACCGCACCCGCGGCGGTCGGATAGAATAAGGAAGCGTCCTCGGAAATGTATTGAACGCCGCCGCTAACGCGGATTCGGTACTCAAAACGACGGTGGCGCGCGAAGTACGAGATCGGTATGGAAGCGACGCCGTACTCCTGGGGGCTGAAATATCCGCCTTGCCCCAGCGAGAAGAACCGCAGATTCTTGTCGTAGTGCATGCCGCCGGCGTTAACTCCCAGCGTCAACCCCTTCACAATCCGTCCGTAGACTCCTGCATTGCCCTGCGCTTCCCAGTTGTCGGGGACATTTCTTCCCTGAAGAAAACCGCCGCCGCCGGAGATGTACATGCCGACGCGCGAGTTCCGGCCGTTGGGAGAGGGATCCCATTTTAGTTGCACCGTGCCCGTATTGGAGACGACGCCTCCCCAAACTATGCCGGTACCTGGATCACGTGCGCCCGCATAGGAAAGGATGCTGTCTTTCACGCTGTCTCGCTGCGCCATAAATGTGAACGGTCCATTCAATGGGCGAAAGCGCAGGCCCCCGGTGAAGTTGTGGACCGGGAATCCCTGCGGGGTGATTCCGAACATCAAACCGAATGTACTCATGGACAATTGCGCTTCACCGGCATAACCAAGCGCGGATTGCTCGCCGAACGTCGCCCCTTGAGCTAAAGAGCCGAATCGATATCCAGAACTGCCGTTCGGTGCACCGCTGAAAAGATACACGCCATGGCCTCCGACGCCAAAGCGGACTGTGTTCGATGCCGTGTAGAAGTCGCTCATTGAGCCCTCTTCGACAATCAGGCGGCCGAATCCGGGGTCTCCGGTGCGGCCGGAGACAACATCGGTGGAGGCAACAAACGGAGTGTTACGGTTCTGGACAACATCGATTTCGTCCTGGATGTTGTGGACCTCTTCGATCTCGACATCGTCGGAAGTCGAATAAGTCGAAGTCTGGCGCATTGGCCGTACGCGAAGATCGCTAGGCGCGCTTCCGGTGGTTAGCTCACAAGCGGTGGCGCCGGAAGACGAACTCGGCGGGGGCACAGCAGAGGCGGCAACTGAACTAAGGCTCGAGGTAGCCTGGCCCTCGAAGGCGTCTTCGGCTGGCTGCGGACCGGAAGATCGCGGGGATTCCTGTTGGCGTGACGCGGCGAGAGCCAATTTCAGATAACGCTCTCCCTCCTTGTAATTGCCCTGAACGATGAATTGCTTTCCCGTCATGTGCAGCAATTCAGGATCCTCAGGAAATATCAGCCGACCTTGCCGTAAGAAGTGGTCGGCAAGAATGCTGTTGTGCGCCGACAGCGCCGCGCCCGCTGCGGAGCGGTAGTCACTCGCGTCCGCGCCGATCATTTTCCATAGTTCATAGACGTTCAATTCTTTCTGCCACTCATGCTGCTGCAGATATACCGAAGCCAAGGCGGCAGGGATTCGGCGGTCGTTGGGCAATTCGCGTTGAGCGTCCGTTAGAATGGCGACCGCTTCGGTTGGTTTTTTGGACTGGAGCGCCCGGGCTGCACCGCGGATACTCCAATTGGACCAGATCTGTTCCAGCGTGGCTCTCTGCTTTCGCGTCAGATCAGACCGCGCCCGGGTCGTGGTCAACAAATCGTGAAGCTCCGGTTCGTGCTGTGAACTGTCCGCCATAGCCCAGGCCAGTTGCACATCGAGATCGGCAGGAGACAGCTGGCCCTGCGATCGGTAAACACTGCGGGCTTGCTGCAGCAACTGAATCACCTGCTCTTTTTGTCCAGTCGCTGACTGAGCGCTGGCGAGCAAGGTCAGGAAGTTGGGTTCTTTCTGAAGCTGGGTCAAGACCGACGGCGGAATATGCCGCGCCTCTTCCACAGCGGTTTTGTCGTCTCGCATGTCGTGAAGGGCTGTGATGTAGCCACGCCAGGCTTCTGTGGATGTGCCGTCCCTGCTGACGAGCTGCCGATACTCTTGACCCGCTCTTTCGTAATTCGCTTCCCGCATCCAGATGTCGGCGAGTTGGAGTTGAGTGGATTCGGCAGGCTGACGTCTTGCGGCCCTGTCCATTGCGATCGAGCGGTTCAAGAAATCCTCGGCTTCTCCGCATTGTCCTTCCGCGGAGTAGATTGAAGCGACCGCGTTGAGGAAATCTGTGCTCTTGGTGGCAGCTTCGTAAGAGGCTTGCGGCATTGAGCGCACTGCCATCTTGGCGTGCGGCAAATCGCGCATGCGCGCGTACCCGCCGACGAGTCCCTCCCAAGCCGCAGCGTTCTCGGGATGGGACTGCGCCGCCTGCCTGTAGATATCAATTGCACGCAGGGTTTGTCCTGTATCCATCAGGGTGCCTGCGATTTCGAGCCGGGCATTCAGTGCGTCTGCATTATCGGACGAGGAGGCCCTATCCAGAGCCTTTTGCAGCGCCTGGTCGGCGGAGGATGACTGCCTGGTGCTGTAGTAGGCGAGGGCTATCTCCGACCAGTAATCGGGAAAGGCTTCAAGCTGTTGCCTGGCCGTCGCCGGAATCCGCTGGGCGGTGTCGATTACAGTCTGGGGCGTTTTTGCGCCCATCTGGGATTTCATGAGGCCCAGCCAACTCGGAACGTCCCCCGGGTTGGCTGAGGTCAACTGACTATAACAGCGGATGGCCTCGGGGTAGTCCCCTGTGCGCTCGGATGCATGTGCCAATCCAAGCAGAGCGTCTTTCGCGGCGGGGTTATCCGCCAGCGCCTGGCGATAAGCCGCAACCGCCGCGTCGTTGTGGTTCTGATCAAGAGCGGCTGCCCCCTGTTTCATCAGGCCCCAGAATTTTGCGTTGCGATAACCCTGGTCAACGTCCGTGCGGCTGGGGGCCAGTGCACGGGCTTTTTCCAAAAAGGTTTGCGCCTCGTCAAACTTTCCCAGGTTCAGGCGGATGAAACCCAAACCAGCCAGTGCGTCGGCATTGTTTGGCGACTGGGTCAGGACTTGCTGGAATTTTGCCTCGGCTTCGGAGTAATTTTTCTTGTCGACTTCCGCGTGCGCCATCCCAAGCAGCGCTTGAGCATCGGCCGGACGCGTGGCGAGAGCATCTTGATAGGCAGCGATGGCCGCGTCGGGACGGTTCTGCTGGCGAGCGGTTGCTCCCTGCTCCAGGGCGAGCCAGAACTTGGCATTGTCGTATCCTTCGCGGATATCGGCTTTCTGCGGCGCGAGGTTGCGCGCACGGCTGAACAGATCGAGCGCTTCACTGAAGCGTTTCTGGTTCAGACGAACAAAGCCAAGGCCTGCGATAGCATTGGCATCGTTGGGCGAACGCCGCAGGACTTCCTGAAACCTGGCTTCCGCAGTCGCCAGATCCTTAGATTGCAGGGCTTGAAAGCCGTGTTCTTTATTGGCTTCGTCCTGGGCATGCTCTTGTTTTTCGCGTAGCGAAGTCAAGGAGTTCTGCAACTCAGGATCGGGATAACGGCGAAGGTAGGCGTCAAGCGCCGCCTGTGCAGCCGGGTTCTCCTTTTCCCAGAGCAGAGCCTGGCGCCAAGGCGCACGAGCCTGCTCGACCGCGCCCGGATCCTGGATGGACTCGAGCAGACGAAACCCTTCCATACGCGTTTTGGCGTCGTATGTCAGCACCAACGCGAGCCACAGACGAGAGATTTCGTTGTTGGGATTGCGCGCACACACCTGGCGCAACTGGGCAATCGCTTTGGCCCTCCCATCGGTGCTGGCGGCCTCCGTTTCATAGAATGGCTCGGCCCACTTGCCGGAAGGCGGTTCGTCGCCCAAGATGTCGTGATAGATTTTCATCGCTTCGTTGGGCTTGTGCTCCATGGTCAGACGGCCGGCCTCTTCCAACCGTTTGCGCTCTTCCGGGGTGATGACATGCATCTTTTCAATGGCAGCAATGTCAGGATCTTTCGGATCAACCTTGCGGAGGCGATCTAGATAGGCCCGCTGCTCCTCGGCGTTACCGTTTTCTTTCGCCACTCGCGCAAGACCGGCGAGCGCTTCGCTCTGGTTCGGATCCACGAGCAGAATCTGTCGCCAGTTTTGCGATGCCAGATCGACTCGGCCGCGAGCCTCGAGCGATCGCGCTTTGCCCAGCAAGATGCTGATGCCATCGTGCGAAGGCGCCATCTGCGCAACCAGGCTTGCAGGTATTGCAAGTGCGAGAAAGAACAACGAATTCAGACGAATCAATCTGGTCTTAAGGAATGAACCTCTCATGTCTAGATCCCTCCTGCAGCCAAACGTCGCGCCGCTATTGCTTCCGTGCTGCGATATAGCCAGGCGCCAACCACGAACGCGAGCAGCACGACAACGAACGGGATAAGCCGGTAGTTTTCGAACGCGAACACGGTGGCACGCTGATACGAATCGAGGTGGCCAGAGTGAAACGTCTGGGAGCCCACCAGGAAGGACTGAAAGCGCCCGTTCTGCGATATCGTGACGCCGCCGTAGACAGAGCCCTGGCGGCTCCCCGGCATAAATAAGATTGGAATCGCGTCTGCTTTATTGAGATAAACGATGGTTACCACAGAGCGATCGGGACGAAGAGGCGAAACAAAATCTTCCACGATGAGGTCGGGGCGTACCCCGTTTGAAACCAACTTGGATAGTCTGTTCCAATCTCTGTCGCGAAATGGGATTTCCGGGTGCAGGATTCGGCTGGGCGCCGTGTTCTGGTTGAGATGCATTCCATCCGTCGACAAGCTCAGGGGCATACTGCCTTGCCATTCCGAAAGAAGAGGCTGGCTGGCCGGAGTGCCGATCAGAACCAGGTCTTTATCCCGCACGGATTCAACCCCGGCCGCCTCGGTTATGGTCAGCCCGGTCGCCGGCGATCCGGTTTGCGCCCCAAAGAACCCAACCATGTCGAGCACAGCTTCATAGTCTGCAGACACTGGCTCCTGGGGCAGGACGACAGCTGTCCCGGCGAGGTCGGGCCACATGGTGAACGGGTAGCCTGCATCGCCGAAAAGTTCCAGTCGCGGCAACAAGACCGAATGTGGGAGCTCCCGCAAATCGAGTGACGAATCGCGATGAATCGCTGCATACGGCCGCAGGTTGTGAGAACCATCGGAGCCAAAGTAGAAGTCGATGGTCAGTGTGTTTGTATAAGGCTGCAGCCTGCCGGTAGGAAGCCGAACCACTTCTGACTGGTGAACCAAAGAAGGTGCAGGCCGCAGGCGAATGGTGTCGATATCGTTTCCGTTCAACCGGACATGCAGCCCCGCATCGGCGTTCTCGGCCACACCGGAGTACTCATAATTGAGGAGCAGGGGAACCGATTGCTGCGCAGGCAGGAACAAATCAGGCGGCAGGCGGAAATAGAGGGTGATCGATCCCGACCCTCTCAACTGCAGGCGCTCCGGGGTGGTGTAGGTGCCAATGGTGGCGGGCTTGTCGGCAGCGAGCCAGCGCGGAGCGCTGTACTCGGGGTGCCCCTGAACGCTGACCATGCCGACACGAACCGCATCCGCGTGAGATTCATAATGGTTGCGCGTCACGAGTGCGCGGGCTGCACGGAGCAGATCGGCTGGCCGGTCGCCGGCAAGAATCAACAGCTTGCCATAAAGATCATGAGGATTGTCGCGGATGGCGATCAGCGGGCCGGACTGTGAGGGAAGTGATAGCTTCGCCGCGAGCGCGGAGCGCCGCAGTGTGAGCACAACTGCATTCCCCTCGGGCAGTTCTCCCAGGCTGACGGGAAATCGCACCCCGCGAAAATCAGAAAAAATACCAAACCACGAAGCCACCACCGAGGCGGCCTCGAGGCCCTCCGCGTCAGGGCGTTCTAGGAAGACCACCGGCAGACTCCACGGACGTTGTCCGGCGGCATCAAAGAAGGGGATGGGCAACAAAGCGAGATCATTGGGCAGCGCCAGTTTTGTGCCGCTGAAGCTGACCATGCTGTGGGCATCGATTGTGATCCATTCGCTATGGGAGCGAGCGCAAGCCTGGCAGGTCCCCTGGAGCTGAAAAATAAGAGTGTTGTCCGTGGTCAGCAAGTCGGTCGGTAGCACGATCTCCGATTGCAAATCGGACCCCGGTGTCAACTCCACCGTGCCAATCGATGTGCCGTTTAGGTTTAGTTCCAACCTGCTCTCGTTCCTTTGCACCATCGGCGCTGCATAGCGGAGCCTCAGGGTTGCCGCGCTCACGACTTTGGTGACGGGCACTCCAAAGAAAAAGTTCTGCGATGCTCCAGCCGCCTTGAGGGGAAACGTCGCTTGCGTGCTGCCGCCGCCGAGCTCGTATTCGTCATGAAAGGGGGCTGGTTGGGGTACGATCGCGCCCGCCGGAGGTTCGGATCCATAGCACTTTGCCGACATGGTCAGTGCCAATAGACTCGCGCACAAAATGGATGCGGCCAGGGCGGGCTCACGCCCACTCTTCTTTCGCCGGCTCGGGCGCCCGCGATCGGCTGGCCGAGACGTGAAGAATCCAACCAGGACAATTACCATCCCTCGCAGAGAGAGTAAGAGGATACGAGCCAGGCTGCTGAGTGCGTGATCTGCGGGTCGCGAGCGGTGCCAATAGACCCAAGCTTCCGGGCGCGAATAGAGCAGGTTCACTAAGTAGCGCTCTTGCCCCAAAGTGAGGACAGGAAAGAAAAAATGCTGACGGCGGCCATGGGACTGCACTACCAGGGCAGGAATGTCGCAACGCGACTGCGGCCCATCGAAGCTCAGCATGACCCGACTCCCTCGGGCAAAGCGTGCCGGCACCTCGAGCTCTCCCCCTGTCCCGCGCAGCGAGAGGTGGGCCGTTTCCCCAGCGATCCGGTGTCTGTCTGCGGTGGTCAGCATGAAAGGTAGGCGCAAATCCACGCGGACCTCCGATCGCCGCTGTCGCCGCTCACAGGCAACGGATGCGGCCACGGAGAGGATCACCACGTTGTAGAGCGTCCATACGGAGTTCATGATCACCGTGTCGTGATGAGCAGGATCCGCAAGGTAGCGCTGACCTGCTTTGTACAGGCCGAAGATGTTCAGCGCCAGCAACAAGACATAGGGCAGCGCGATGCGACGATCAAAGAACGAGCGGCGGACAACACCACCCTTGCTGGTGACATTAAATTTGCCGAGCCGCGGGTTGACCAGAGCAAGCAGCGTGGGCAGCAGGATGTAGGGCGCAAGCACGACTTCATAGATCTCGTTCCAAAAAGAGAAGCGGTGACGTCCCTGAATCCGCGAGTTCGTAAGAGTGGAAAGGACGATGTGCGGGAGAGCGTAGGCCACGACCGCCAGCGAATAACCATAAATGTTCACCATTCCGAACAGGAGGTAGAGGAGAGGAACGGTGAGGAAGATGAGACGAGGCAGAGCAAACAGAAAATGGGTGGTGGCATTCAAATAGCAGAGACGCTGGGAAAAGCTTAGTCCGCTCACCAATAGCGGATTCTCAATTCGCAGGATCTGAACCATGCCACGAGCCCAGCGAATGCGCTGGCCGATGTGAGCTGCCAGGCTTTCGGTTGCCAGACCCGCGGCCTGGGGAAGGTTGATGTAGGCAGTCTCCCAGCCTCTGCGCTGCAATCGGAGCGCAGTATGGGCGTCTTCGGTGACGGTCTCGACCGCAATCCCGCCGATTTCATTGAGCGCGCGCCGCAGCAACACGGCACAGGAGCCGCAAAAGAAAGTTGCATCCCAGAGATCGTTGCCGTCCTGAATAAAGCGGTGGAATAACTCTCCCTCGTTTGGGATCCTGCGGAATTGTCCCAGATTTCGTTCAAAAGGATCCGGCGAATAAAAATGGTGAGGGGTTTGCACCATCGCGAGCCGGGGATTGCGGAAGAACCAGCCCAGCGTCGCATGGAGAAATGAACTTGTCGGGGCGTGATCGGAATCAAAAATCGCAACCAACTCGCCGCGAGTGAGCCTCAAGGCATGATTGATGTTGCCGGCCTTGGCATGTTGATTGTCGTTGCGGGTGATGTACCCGGCTCCCACGCTGGCAGCAAACTCGCGAAACTCCTCTCGCCGTCCATCGTCCAGAACAAAGACTTTGACCTTGTCCGCAGGATAGTCCATCGCGAGAGCAGCGATGACAGTTGGCCGCACTACGCTGAGCGACTCATTGTAGGTGGGAACGAAAACATCGATGGTCGGCCACCGACGAGGATCCCCAGGCAGGGGGATGGGGGGGCGACGCAGAGGTCGCAAGGTCTGGAAGTAGCCAAGGAAAAGTGTGATAAAGGCATAGACCTCGGCACCGATGAGAAGCAAGACGAAAACTGTGTACCACTCATGCAAGTGGCCAGAACTCGTGAGTCCTTGCCATGTCTGGATCACACGCCAATACGCGTAACGAAGCGTGCTGAAGGCGGAGACCGCCATGAGGGCCAGGGTAGTCAGCGGTGAGGTGGAGAAACTGTTCAATACGATCGCAATCGCAACTGTGGCTCCGCTGAGGATTGCTTGTTGCTGCCAGGGAAGCGGGAGTATCAGAAGCGCTCCCAGGGCAAAGACGGCAATCAGGAACAACAATGTCCTCAGGACGCCATTACCAGGGAATCTTTCTTGATCGCTCGCAGAGCGACTCATGCCGCGTCCCCGGTGAAGCACAGTGATCCAGAAATTAAGTAACGGTGAGCCTCCCCCGGACTCAGAGGTACACGACACTCGGCATGCTTCAGCTTTCTGGACAGTTCTCTCATTGTCAGATCAATGCCAACCATGTTTTAGATTGCGTCGCAACCGTTTTGCGCAGTTTCGCGGTGTTCTCTGCACTCTGCGCTGGCTATATGTTTGCAATATTGATGCCAGTAGAAAGATGAGAGGTTGCGCCGGAAGGCCTAAGGCTTTCACTGTAGGAGGCTGCGGAACTGAAAGGATGGATGCGGCGCTTTTGGGTTTTGCACCATGATTTTGCAGGATGAAGAAGCAAAGTCTGTGCAGGTATCAGCATCCCAATTCAGCTGATCCTATTTTTGTGGATAAAGGTTTTTGTGGATAAAGGCTGCACGCGCAGCAACGAGGCATTCATTACCTACTCTGAAGTAAGAAATTCAACCCTCGCGGGTTGGAGGAGGCGCATTCTCAAGCCCCTCTGAACAGGACACAGGACAAAGATGCGAAGCGCGCTCACAAATCGAGTCTGGTTTTTAAACTGGCTGCTTGGGATCATGATGGTGGTGAATTGTAGTGCTCAGGATTGGCCTCTTTGGAAAAGCTACACCGCGAGGTTCATGGACAACCAAGTGCGCGTCATCGATCACGATGCCGGGGAGCGCACAACCTCCGAAGGACAGGCCTATGGAATGTTCTTCGCGCTCGTGGCCAATGATCGCACCCGATTTGACGGGTTGCTGCACTGGACCGAATCCAATCTCGCAGGTGGAGATTTGTCGGCCCAACTCCCAGCATGGTGGTGGGGGCAAGGTCCGGATAAAACCTGGGGCGTGCGTGACAGTAATCCGGCGAACGACGCAGACCTCTGGATGGCCTACACACTGCTTGAGGCTGGCGAAGCGTGGAACGAACCACGGTACACCGCATTGGGCACCGCTTTGGCAAAACGGATTGCAGCCCAAGAGGTTGCACAAATACCCGGCTTTGGATCGACGGTGCTCCCCGGACCGAAAGGATTTCAGCACGGTAGTTCGTATCGTCTAAATGCGAGCTATGTTCCGCTGCAAGTCTTGGCGGGACTCGCTCACAAACTTCCAGACGGGCCTTGGCCACAGGTTCAAGCGAAAGTGCCCGCTTTGATCGAGGCCTCGGCGCCTCACGGATTCGCCACGGACTGGGTTGAAATCCGGGAGGGAGGAACCTCTGCACCATCTCCGATTGGCAGCTATGACGCAATTCGCGTGTATTTGTGGGCGGGGATGCTGGATCCAGACACGCCGCAGCGCGGCGCGATCCTCAAACAACTGAACGGAATGGAGCATTACCTTCAAGCGAACGCGGTTCCTCCGGAAAAGGTCAAGGCGGATGGAAGCATTGAAGGCGCGAAAGGTCCGGTTGGTTTTTCCGCCGCCCTGATCCCGTTCCTCTCCGCCACTGGCGAGAAGAATCTGGAGAATCAGCAAGACTCGCGATTGCGCTCGCAGTTCGATTCCAAGACAGGCCTCTACGGCATTCCGGCGAAATACTATGACCAAAATCTGGCGCTCTTCGCCGTCGGCTTTATCGAGCGGCGGTTTTGGTTCAACCGCCAAGGCGCGCTGCAGCTAAGCTGGAAACACAGTTAGGCCCGGCGGGTGGGTTTGCTGGTGTTGCCTCTTCGGGAACCAGCTGCTTCGGCAGGATTTCGAAGCTATTGCTCTCGAATGCGTCACCCGCGAACAAACCAAATGGCAGAATGCAGCTCCTCCTACCCTTTTTCTTCTTTGCCCTTGTGAAGTTGTGGGGCAAGACAATTCTCGATACCCATTTCGCCGATAGCGTGTAGCTGGCCTTCAAGAACATCGACATGCTCGGGCTCGTCGCCGAGGATCTCGTCATAAAGCACAACTTTCGCTGTGAGATCGGTGAGTTCGCTCCCCTGCCATGCCTCTGCCCTGTTTCCGCATCGGAACCCATACGACGTTATAATGTCGTCATGTCAGCAGCCCAGGACTCTCTTCTCTATGCCCGCGTCGAAACAGTCCTCGCTGGCGAGATTACCGATGGAGACCTGAGGGTGGGCGACCAACTGCCGACCGAAGACCGCCTCATTGCGCGATTCGGGGTCAGTCGCATCACCGTCCGTCGGGCTATTCAGAATCTTGTGAGCCGAGGTCTGGTCGAGATTCGTCGCGGCAAGGGCACATTCGTCGCTGCGCCAAAGATCACTCAGGACCTTAAAGAGCTGAGCGGATTTGTAGAAGACATGCACGCACTTGGCCACAAGCCAACGGCCCGCGTAATCGGTAAGGAAATTGTCGCTGCCAACGCGACTGTGGCGCGCCAGCTTGCGCTGACAAGGGGCGAGCACGTCGTCAGAATTCGTCGCGTGCGCCTGGCAAACGGCGTTCCCCTCTCCTTCGACGAGACCTATCTACCCTTGGAGATCGGCAAGAAGATCATCACCAACAATCTGAAGCTCGAGCCCATTTTTTCCCTCCTTGAACGCAAATACGACGTTCCGCTGATCGAGGCGGAGTACAAATTGGACGCAGTGGCCGCTGAGAACGAGGTTGCCCGCGCGCTAAAAGTGAAACCACAAAGCCCGATTTTTCGCATCGAACGAACTTCCTACTCGACGGGCAGCCGTCCGGTCGATTACGAAACACTCTATTACCGGGGAGATCTCGTCCGATTCGTCACACGCCTTGTCCGAAAGACTTCTCGTTGAAAACCTCTTGGGGAATACCTTGCGCGGCGCAGAGGCGCCGCTATAGCTTCTTCCTAAGATAATTGTCGATCGCCATTGGCCCAGAACCACCGAATACGAGCGCCGCAAGGCACGCCAGATAAAGCAGATCAAGCTCGTAGCCCGGAGGCCCGAACTGGGCCTGGCCGGACGTCACGCTCAGCAGCTTGATCGAACTGAACCCATAGGGGAGATGGACAGTTAGCATCGCTACCAAGAGAACCGCAGCCATCGGCAGACTTACAAGTGGGACGAAGGCTCCGAGCAGGACGGCGAGACCGCCGATGAGTTCGGTCAGAATGGTGAGCCACGCCATGAGATGAGGCGCTGGCACGCCCATCGTATGCAGGATGGCGGCGAAGGCTTCAGGCCCCCTGGATAGTTTTGCGAAGCCGTGCTCCATGAAGCCATAGCCAACAATCAGCCGTAGCGGAATGGGAGCCCAAACCGCTGCTGAAGATCTTGCCAAGAATGCAAGACCTCTGCTTAAGAAGGCAAAACGGCTGCTGCCCTCGCGTTCCAGTGATTGAGTAAGTTGGTTCATATTCAAAAGCCTCTCTATTTTGTGATCGTTGTCGAAGGCGCGAAGCGCCAAGAGCAAACTTCCGAACGCCTTCGTTTCCATTCATTATGATGTTATAATGTCACAAAGGTTACAGAAGTTTGAAAACTCTTTTGCCGACATCTCGCGATCGGGACCTGGGATGCCGCGGGACGAAAGATACCCCGCAGCGACCTTCCTTTACGGCAGCGCTACGTTTCTGGTGCAAACTGGGATGGATCAGCTTCGGCGGTACAGCCGCTCACATCGCCATTATGCATGACGAGTTGGTCGAGAAGAAGCGGTGGATCAGCAACCGAAGCTTCCTCCATGCGCTGAGCCATTGCATGATCCTTCCCGGACCTGAAGCACAGCAGCTTGCGATCTATATCGGGTGGAAGCTGCATGGCACGCGGGGTGGCATTGCTGCCGGAACACTTTTTGTGCTGCCTTCCATGTTTATTCTGCTGGCCCTCAGTGTGGTCTATGTCAGATTCGGTAGCCTGCCTTGGATTGCCGCTATGTTCAATGGCTTAAAACCCGTTGTCATCGCTCTGGTGATCGTCGCCCTCGAGAGAGTTGCCAGAAGGGCCGTCCGCGGACCGATTCAAGGTGCCGTTGCAGTGGCTACGTTTGCAGCCATGTTCTTCTTTGAGGCCTCTCTGCTCCTAGTGATGCTCAGCACCATTGCTCTGGGAATCGCCCTGACGGCGGTGCGGCCTGGCCTTCTCCTCCCCTCCGGCAAAGCAAGCGCCGAAGAGGACAAGGAAGAAGAGAGCTATTACATCCGCCCTAGTTCGGCCGCGACGAAACCTATCCCTCTTTTGTGGCCTATGAAGTTGGCTGCGGTTGTCCTGCTTCTCTGGCTGCTGCCGTTTCCGCTGTTCTACTTCTTTGTTGGGGACTTCCATTTTTGGCGGGGCCTCGCGCTGTTCTTCACCAAGACCGCCTTCGTGACGATTGGCGGCTCCTATACGGTAATTCCCTATGTAGCTCAGGCTGCTGTGTTGAAACTTCATTGGCTGACCAGGCTCCAAATGATGGACGGGTTCGCACTCGCCGAGACAACTCCAGGCCCTCTGATCATGGTAGTAGCCTTTGTCGGGTTCCTGGCCGGGTATAACCACTTCCACGGCTCATTGTGGATGGGAATCTGGGGTCTGCTGGCAACGACCTTCTATACGTTTCTGCCGTGTTTCCTCTTCGTATTTGCGGGTGCGCCGCTGGTGGAAAGAACTCAAGACAACCCTATAATCGGAGGCGTTCTAGAACTGGTCACCGCTGTCGTGGTCGGCGCGATCTTAGATCTAACGCTATTTCTAGGGAAAGCGGTGATCTTCCCCTCAGGAGTTGCGGGTCTCAAGCAACTCAATGTGATCTCTTTGAGCGGGGTGATACTGTCGCTCCTCCTACTCCAGAGATTCAAACTGAAGGTCATTCCCTTGATCCTGCTGGGCATAGGATTCGGTTCTATTGGTTATTTCCTGGGCCTTTGACGGCCATTCGACAAATCAGGGCGCCTCGCGAGTAAGGCTGGACTCACTGGACTCAGGGGCAAATCGCTTCTTAGCAACTTTACGCCACTGTACGAGCCGTGAAGGCCTACGCCGCCGGAAAGAACGGAACTACTTCTTGTTTGCCGACAAATCGCTCGGAGCTGATGATGCCAGAAAGAGACATTTACCGTGATCGCGATAGGCCTCCTTCACTCAACTTTTAAAACTGTCATCGGGTCGATTCTTACTGCACGGGCGACCGGAGCGATCGCTGCCAAGGCAGTGATGCACAATATGGTGAACAGCACCCCCATGAAAACGTCAGTCTCGGTCGCCTTCACTTCGTAGAGTAGTGACTGCGCATACTGCGCTGCTGTTAAGCCGAGCCCCATCCCGCACACCACACCACCGGATACCATCGCGACAATTGCTGAGACAACGGTGGCGGCGACGCGGGTTGCCGGCGCACCCACCGCAATGCGAACTCCGATCTCGCGCCGGCGTTGGAGCACCGAATAATCGAGCACTGCATAGAGCCCGATTCCGGCCAGCAACAATGCCGCCGTCGCGAAAAAGAGCGCTAGCGTTGCCAACAGCCTTTCCCGAATCGTCTGCGATCGATTGATCTCCAGCTGCGTCCGAATATTGCTCACCCGAAACTCTGGTCGCGCACGCGGTACCTCCCGGCGTAGCATTCCGGCGAGAGCCAGCGGATTCTCACCTACCGTGCGTACCATTAAGGTCGCGGTATTCACAGGCTCGTCACCGCGCGAGCGGAACGGAATGTAAGCCGTCGGGGTGATCGGCTCCCGCATGTTACGGTAGCGCGCATCGCGAACCAGCCCCACCACTTGCAGCCGGATCGTACCGCGCGCGAACCACCGCCCCACTGGATTGGCGCCGCCGAAGTACTCCTTCGCGAAGGCCTCGTTCACAATAGCCGCGCCGGGGTCTACATCATCGGGCCGGAAGTCCCTGCCGTCAACCAGCTGAATCTTCATTGTCTCCAGCCAGCGCGGCGACGCGTTGAGAAAGTATGCAAGGCGGTCGCCTCCGGGAATTCCGTTCACCGAGACGAACCCATTCGCTCCGACCCCGCTCAGCAACGGCCATCCTGCTATCGCCACCCGCTCCACACCCGGCACTTCCTGTAAATGCTCAGCAACCTGATTCCAGAAAACTGGCTTTTGTTTTGGCTGCGCCTCCACATCGACCGCCAGCAGGCGCTCCGACGAGAACCCCGTCGGCTGGTTCTCAAGGCGGTCGAACGACTTCACCAGCAGGCCTGCCAGAAACAGCACGATGCAGCAGAACGCGACTTGCGCCGAGATCAGCCCGTACATCAACCTCGGTCTTCCGTTCGCGGCATCGCCGCCCTTTAGAGCGCTCACGGGCTGCGTTGCTAAGGCTCGCAGCGCAGGAAAGAGGCCGAAAAGAAACGTCACTGCGATGGTCATTGCCAATCCGAACCCGAGCAAGCGCCAATCCGCCGGTAGCGCCAAGCGCGCGGGATCGTCCGCAGGGTTGATGTGCTCGACGATATATGGGGCAGACCACCATGCAAACAGCGCCCCCACCGCAGTCGCCAGCACGGCGAGCAATGTGCTCTCGACGAGTGCCAGTTGCGTCAACCTTCCTCTGCCAGCACCAATGGAAACCCGCAGGGCCATCTCGCGCGAACGCGCCGCCGCCTGGCCAGTTAGTAAATTGGCGACGTTCGCGCATGCGATCAACAGCACCAGTCCCACTAGAACGGCCAGTACTTGCAGCGGCTGGCTGTACTCCTGCCGCGTGTAAGAAAGCCCACCGGAAGCTGGAAGCACGAGTATGGTTTGACTCAGGAAGTTGTCGAGGCGCCTCTTCGGCCAGCCTACGAAGCTCTTCGCCCTCTCGGCCTGCACGGCATGGAATACCGCTTGCAATCGGTCGCGAACCGCGGTGACGGAACGGCCCGGCCTCATGCACACGAACGTCCGGACCCAGCCCCAGTCGTCATGCGTTGCTCCCGCATACATCATCGTGGGTAGAAAAATGTCGGTCATCGTTCCCGGCTCGGTGCCGGTGAAACCCGGCGGAGCAACACCCACGATCTGATAGAGATCGTCGTCCATGCGGAAGCTTCGTCCCAGAATCTTCGGATCTCGTCCGAAGCGGCGCGTCCAGTAATCGTAGGAGAGCACTGCGTACGGGTGTGCGCGTGGCTTGTCATCGTCGCTTTCGGTGAACAAGCGGCCTAGCGCCGCATTCAGGCCGAAGGAGTCGAACATCCACCCGGAGACAAACTGTCGGTGTGCCTTCTCGATCTCCGCCTCGGAGCCGTAAGTGAGCTCTATGCGCTCCCCAAACGAGGTGGCGATCAGTTCCGCCCGATCCTTGACTGCGGCACGCATGGTTCGGAATTGCGGGTACTCGTTGCTTTCGCCCAGGCGGAAGTGCCCGCCGGGGTCGTAACCCTGAGTGAACATAGCGTAGAGCCGTTCGGGCTCGGCCACGGGCATCGGCCGCAACAGCAGAGCATCGACGAGCCGGAACGCGGAAATGCTGGCGCCGATAGCGAGTCCAAGAGATAGAATGGCGGCCGCCGACGCGATTTTGTGCTTCCTCAGCTGTCGCCATCCGAAAATCGTGTCCGCACGGAGGGAATCGAGCCAAGGCAGCCCACGGATGTCGTAACTTTGCTCCCCAATGCGCAGCATGGACCCAAAAGCGCGCCGCGCTTCTTCCGGATCGCGTCCGTGTTCCGCCGCCTCAGAGAGGTGTGAATCCAACTCATCGTCGATTTCGCGGCTGAGCCCGCGGTTGCGCAAAGCGTTATAAAAACGACTCCACCCTGACATATTCAGGCCATCCTCAAAACACGATTTACCGCTTCTGTCACCGCATGCCAGCGCGATTTCTGGGTGGCGAACTGTTCCTTACCCGCCGCCGTGAGTTCGTAAATGCGCGCGCGCCGGCCATTCTGCTTGGTGACCCACTTGGCGCGAATCCAACCCGCCTGTTCCATCTGGTGCAGCGCAGGGTAGAGCGAACCTTCCTCGGCGCGCAGCACGTCGACCGAGATCTCCTCGATGGCTGTCATGATCGCGTACCCGTGAAGGCCGGGCCGGCGGGAGAGAATCTTGAGCACCAGCAGATCGAGTGAGCCCTGAAGAGAGTCGGGTTTTGGCATAATAAGAAGTCTATGTGTATAGACGCCTTAGTATGAAGAAGGTGAGGGGCCTTTGCAGGAAGTCCTCTTGGGACAGCCGCGGGAGCTTAGCCAGCGCCCTGATCATTAGATTTCGGCCGCTTGACGGGCAATTTTACCTAATCGGTAGGAGAGGTTGCCGACGAACTTTCCTGAAATCCACCCAGGTTCCGAAAGATCCAGTTTGTCAGGCATTGACGAAAGATGGCGGGGATGCCGGGACTCGAATCCGCAGCCTCTGTTGTATTCGCAGAGCACCAAGGCTAAGCTTCATTGGAATCCGCGAATAGCCCCCGTTTGTTTTTCGCTAACCGCCCATCCCGTGCGCCGGCCTTCGTGGACTCGCCGAATCTCTTTGCAGACGGAGGGGAGATCGAGGTGGTAGCGTTCGATCATCCAGGGACCGAACTTCACAATCTGCCGTGCCGGGAGACTCTTCTGCACAATGAGTCTGCGGACAACCATCTCACTGACGCTGAGCGTAGCAGCGGCTTGTGGCATGGTGATCCACGGCTGCTGATCTGATGGAACCAGTTCCGGAGCGGCCCAGGCTCCGCGTAACAGTACACTCCGCAGTACAGCCGTTACGCGCTGCAACGCGTAACGGGTCGAAGTACAGGTCATGCCCGGTGCGAGCAAGGTGTTTGGGAGCTTCGAGTCTGCCCTTCGACAAACGCTTCGTAGCGTGTCCACGGTGCGAGGTGGCAGATTGGCGAAAGCTTCGTCGTGGGTGCGAATTTCCGCTCTTATTCGCCTACGCCGACGATCACGGGCGTTCCCCGCGGAGATTCGTGCGAACCGCTCTCGGGTTCTAGCGTAACCGCAAAGTTCTTGGCCTCGACACCCTCCGGGAGCGGAGGATTCACGACCGTCGCGCTGCCACGGGCATCGGGTTTGAATAGGCCCGCCGCGATGGGCGCCCCGCCATTGGCGGGAAACAGCCACAGCTCGTAGATTTTCTCCGCGGGCAGAGGCGGCAAATTACTGGCGAAGAAAATCAGGTTACGATTGCGCCGCTGGTAGATTGCCTTACCTCTGGGCTGCGGCTTGTTGCCCACGGCCACCAGTTCGATCTTCGTTGCGTCTGGATCCAGCAGTGTGGCCACGATTTGATTTGCTTGCTCGAGCCTGCTTCCCTGGTCGATGAACAGCGCTCGCAGCGAAGCCAGGTCTTGCTGCAGTGTCGAATTTTGCCGCAGTAAACCGATGCCGACGACAACGAGCGCAACAGCCGCCGTCCATCGAAGCGCGGGCCATCCAACAGAACTCCACCAGGAACGCTGCCGCCGTTCCGACGCATGCGCGGCCACAGGACGGCGCGGCTCATGGGCAACAGCCGACAGCAGCCGTTGTCGGGCTCGGGCGGGCGGCTTCGGTCCGGCGGTCGTCAACGCCAGCAGGCTGAGGTCACCGCGCAGTAGTTCTAATTCTCTGCGGCACGAGACACACTCGTCGAGATGCTCTTCGAGTGCACGGCGCTCCGCGCCGTCGAGCGATCCGAGCGCGTAGAGCGCCAAGTCTTCCGCGAATTGTTCGTGCACCCTCATGCGGCCAACACTTTCCGCAGGGCAAGCAATCCGGTACGAATCCTGGTTTTAATTGTGCCCAGCGGCTCGCCGGTTTTTCCCGCGATCTCGGAATGAGTCAATCCTTCGAAATACGCCATTTCGAGTGCAGACCGCTGCGGTGCGGGCATCGCCTGCAACGCCCCACGAACCTTTTCAATGGTGCGCGATCGGTCTGTTTCGCTGACAAGGTCGTGCTCGACAGAAACTACCGCGTCTTCGATATCGTTCTCTGGACGGCGGCGGCGCAGGCAGTCGATCGCCCGGTTGCGCGCGATCACCGCCAGCCATGCAGCCATGTTGCCGCGGCTCGCGTCAAACGCTTCGGGATTGCGCCAGAGCTGCATGAAAACCTCTTGCAACACATCCTCGGCCGCGCCGGTATCTTGCAGCACGCGCAACGCCACCGAATACACAATGGACGAATAGCGGTCGTAAAGCGCCGCGATGGCCGCCTGGTCCGCAGACCGGATCGCCTTCACCAGCTGCAGGTCGGACGTTATCGCGTTGGTGTCCGCGCTCGGCACGCCGATCTTCATCCTCCTGAAGTACGTCTCAGAATGAGCTTTGGTTTGCTGTGAGTCCCGGCCCTATCGCTCGCAGTTTAGGCTCAACGAACATACCAGCCTGAACCGACCAGGGCAAGATAGCTGCAGCCGTTCAGTAGCGCTGAACTGTGAACGGTCCAGGGCCCTCGAGCGTCTCGATCAATCCAGCGGCCTTCACCGCAGCCACAAGAGTGGTGTGATCGGCGGAATTCACCGCGTTTCGAACGATGTTCTTCGTGGGATACATCTCCTGAACACCAACGACCGGATTCTTCATCCCGGCCACGGCTGATGGTACTGTGATTACATTACTGCCATCACAACTGCAAGTTTCTTATTCATTGTCTTCATCCCCTTCAGGACTGCATTTTGACCTTCACCTTCAAGAACGGATCGGTTCTGAATTCGAATTCAACCGATTATTGCGGGCCGGAAGCAATCCGTTTTCCAGTCTGGTGCGTACCCATGAAGTGAACGTGAGCAGGGAATTCAGGAAATGCGCAAAATTATTGCGGCCCGCAAAGCCTGAAGATCAGAGAAGGACCTTCGGACGCCAATAATCCGATTTGCGCTCCTGCCCGTATTCATAGTGTCGGCGGATCGGTGGTAAACGCCCTCGAAAGAGCTGGGCAGTCGCGGCAATCTCGCGAAGCATGGCATGAGCCAAGATCAATTTCATTTGCACCCCAGTGAGGCTGGAATGGCCAAGTGGCTCCTGATTCTCCTGACTCTCAGTGCCGCATCAGTACGGTCTCAGACTGCGCCTTTTGAATCCGTCGGACTGAACCGGGTCGGGTCCGCGTCGGAGACGGACAAGCAGATTGAGACCCTGCAAGATCATGTAAAAAAAGCGCCGGACGATTACGCCGGATATGACGCGCTGGGATCCGCCTTCTTGCAGAAGGCCAGAGAGAGCGGCGACATTGCTTATTTCGATCTGGCCGAGCAAACGCTCAACAGGTCGCTCGCTCTTGCGCCGCAAGACTTCCAAGTTGCGGACCCTCTCGTTCACATGGCGTTGGTCTACATGGGCGAACATCGTTTCTCGGACGCCCTCGCCTGTGCGCAAAAGGCGATTGGCACAGGCTCCGGAAATCTGGCGGCATTCGCCATCGAAGGAGACGCTTACACCGATATGGGTGATTACGATGAGGCCGCAGCGGCCTACCACACCCTGCAGTCCCTGGGGCAAGCGATCTTGTCACCCTTGCAGCTTGCTTACATGAGCGATAGTCGCATGGCCTATCTGTGCTATCTGCGGGGAGACACGGCGGAAGCCATCCGGCTGATGAACAGTGCCATCACGGCCGCGCTTCAAACCAATGTTCCTCGAGAAAATCTCGCATGGCTCTATTTCGAATTAGGCGAGCGCTACTTTCAAACCGGGGGCTTGGCGAATGCTGCTTTGTCGTATCAGTCAGGAGTAACGGCCGATCCCAACCACTATCGCTCCTTGGCCGGTCTGGCGAAAGTTCGGGCCGCGCAAGGGAAACTTGAAGAATCCATTCAGCTCTATCAACGTTCGATTGCAATCATTCCATTCCCGGTCTACGTCGCCGAGTTGGGCGACGTTTACAAGAAACTGGGACAGGTGAAGAAAGCTCAGCAGCAGTATGACCTGGTCGACTACATAGGACACCTCAGCAAGTTAAATCAAGTGCTGGCCAATCGGGAACTAGCCCTGTTCTATGCAGATCAAGGGATCAAGCTGCCGGAGGCCCTGGAACTGGCGCGTCGAGAACTCGAAGTGCGCCATGACATTTACACGTGGGACGCCCTTGCCTGGGTCCTCTTCAGAAACGGTCGATTCCAGCAAGCAGCCGAGGCGATCAACAAAGCCCTTGCCTTGCACACTAACGATTCGCTGCTCCTGTTTCATGCTGGCATGATCTATCACCGCCTGAGCGAGGATTCGGAGACAGAAGGGTTTCTGGGCCGAGCGTTGAGAACAAATCCGAATTTCCACCTTCTTAACGCCGATTCAGCGCGCCGAACTCTAGAAGAGATTGCCCCATCGCGTAAGCGTGATTTGAGGTCAAGCAATGCCCAGAGGTAAGGATAAAGATAAAGATAAAGATCAGAGCAATCAGCGCCGGGTGGGAGTCGTTTTGTTGCCGTTTGTTCTGATTTTGGGCTCCGTAACCTCTTTCGCCCATCCCATGGGAAATTTCAGCGTCAATCACTATTCGAAGGTCACCATCAAGCAAGGGTCGATTGAAATCCTTTATCTGATCGATATGGCTGAAATCCCTACTTTTCAGGAGATTCGACAGTTCAACATTACTCCCAAGACTGACGACCCCAGCGCCTCCCGCGATCTCGACAGACAGGAGCAGCTCCTGAAGCCAGGACTCTCGCTAGAGAACGATGGCCGGGCTGTCCGGCTGGATACGATATCTCGCCAAGTGACATTCGCCGACGGAGCCGGCAGTCTGCCAACAATGAAAATCGGGTTCGTATTCCGCGGCAAAGTCGATTCCCCCGCGGGCGCTCACAAACTGTCCTACTTCGATAACAACTTTCCGGGGCGGGCAGGTTGGAAGGAGATCGTTGTTCTCGCCGACGGAGTTGCGATCCTGGACAGTTCCGCTCCGGGCGCCGACCGCAGCCAGGAACTGACCAACTACTCAAGCGATCTGCTGAACAGTCCCCCGCAGCAACTTTCAGCTCAGGTAGGCTTCAGGACTTCATTCTCTGAAGCGGAAAGAAGTACTTCAGCTGCGGTAGTCGCGACCGCTTCCAACCGGACGACATCCCGGAAAACAAATACGGCACATCGGGCATCCGCACCCTCAGGTACCCATCAAAGGCCGCGCCCAGTGACAGGTGCACTCACTTGGTCCGACCTGAGCGCCGCACAATCCTTTCCCGGCAGCGTCGCCGCGCCCACCGCTCCTCCGCTGTCATTCGCCTCCCACACCGAAAACACGCCGCGCAGTCGCTTTACCCAGCTGATCTCGACCCAGGCCAAGTTGAGCTTCTGGGTATTATTGTCGGCCGCTCTGATCGCTGGAGGTTTGGGCGCGTTTCATGCGCTGGAGCCGGGACATGGCAAGACCATCGTTGCCGTCTACCTCGTCGGTTCGCGCGGCACAGCAAGACACGCGGTGATATTGGGAATCGTCGTTACCGCCGCCCACACAGCGGGCGTATACCTGCTGGGGGCTTTGACCCTCTATGCCTCACGATACATCGTTCCGGAGCAGCTTTACCCATGGCTTGGTCTAATTTCCGGTCTGAGCGTTGCCGGACTCGGCATTTTCATTTTCCTCAGAAGCTGGACGGGGGAAACGGGAGCTGATTCCCATGCCCCAGGAGAGCAGCATTCGCACTGGTTTCTCTCCATGTTCAAGCAAACCACGCCCCCAGAAAGAGTGACTCGCGTTGCGATCTCTGCCGATTCTCAACTACTCGAGCCCGCTCTGTCCTTGCGCGAACTCTGCATGCTGGGCATCACCGGAGGAATCGTGCCTTGTCCGGCGGCGCTGGTCGTGCTCTTGAGCGCGTTCTCTCTTCACCGGATAGGCTTTGGATTGTTCTTAATTACCGCATTTAGTTTGGGACTCGCGGCTGTCCTGGTGACGGTTGGTCTAACGATGGTGTACGCCAAACGAATGATGTCAACTCGCGTGCGCGCCGGCAACTCTGCCCTCCGTTGTCTTCCCTTTTTGTCATCTGCGTTCATGGTTGCGCTGGGTGTGGGAATTACGACATCTGCTGTCGCATCAGTTCAGATTTGGCATGGGCTTCTCTCCAAAGACAAACTGGTTCCCTTCGCGACCGTAATTCTGCTGGGATTGTTTCTGGGAATGCGTCACTCCACGGACCCCGACCACGTGGTGGCAGTGTCCACCATTGTGAGCCGCCAAGGCTCCATCCGAAGTTCGGCGACGATCGGGTTGCTCTGGGGACTGGGACACACGCTGACGATTTTTCTGGTCGGATCCGCGATCATTATCTTCGGCGTAGTGATCCCGCCCCGTCTCGGGCTGTCCATGGAGTTTTGCGTTGCCTTGATGCTAATCCTGCTGGGAGTACTGAATCTGACCGGTGTCATGCGTTGGCTTACGGACCGCCTTACTCCGATGAAAGGTGTCTCTGCAAGATCGCAACCAGCCGAGCCCGCAAATCGCATGTCCGAAAACACCGGTAAGACGAACCAAAAGGCATCCGGCCGCCTTGAACTTTTCCGGGACAGGACGATCGGAAAGCTCGGACTCTATCAGACCATTCGGTCGTTCGTGGTCGGTCTCGTACACGGCCTCGCCGGCTCGGCCGCGGTCGCTTTATTAGTCCTTTCCACGATCAAGAGTCCAATTTGGTCAACAGCTTATCTGTTAGTTTTTGGTTTCGGCACAATGGTGGGAATGATGCTCATGACCGCCGCAATCTCAATTCCTCTGGTCTACACTGGAAAGAGATTCTTCAAGATCAACCGGCACTTGACATTGATTTCTGGCTTCGCGAGCACGGCCTTCGGCATCTTTCTTGTTTACCACATCGGTTTTATCGACGGCCTGTTTACTTCACAGGCCCACTGGATCCCGCAATAAGTCGGAATGAGCGCCGGGATTGAGATACCTCTCTCCACATTCGCATTCGCGACTTCGACGTTATGTACCGCTTCCAAACTCTTCGACAAACAATCAGGCAATCGTCGTATCCGCGATAACGCCACAAATATTTTCCATTTACGAAATCCGTTTGCCGCGGTGACAACGTAACTGGGATACGTAGGCTAGCCGAAGCAACTGCGAACAGGTACTCACGAGCAGTCCTATCCACGGCGATGTCGACGAATTTTGCAGCGAGGCATTTCCATGAAAAAGCTGAACCCAATCGTGGCTCTCGCGATGTCGCTGTTCATGCTGGCGCCTTCCAGCCTGTTGGCGTCGAGCCATCGCGAAGCTCCCATCACAGCATTGGACCGTAGCGCGGATGTTACCGACTGGTACGCCTTTGTCAGCTATGACAATCCCAACAAAGTCACCTTCATTTTGAACGTTGACCCGCTCCTTGAGCCGGCCAACGGGCCCAACTATTTTCCCTTCGATCCCAGCGTGCTTTACGAGATGCTTGTCGACAACGACCAGGACGGGATTCCCGACGTGGTCTTCCAATTCCGTTTCAATACCGAAATCCGCGATCCCCAGTTGTTCACCGGATTCGTTGGCGGCATCGCCGGGATCCCTCCGATCACTTCACTGAGCGGCGCTGGTTCTGAGGGTTTGAGCCTGCGCCAGACCTACACCATAACAATGGTCAAGAATGGCAGATCCACCTGCCTGAACCGCGGACGAACACTTTACGCAGTTCCTTCGAACGTGGGACCGCTGACCATGCCCGACTACAAAACTCTATTCGACCAGGGGACCAACAGCCTAGACGACGGAATCAAGGTATGGGCGGGAACGGCGGATGATCCATTCTTTATCGATCTGGGAGCTTTCTTTGACTCGGTGAATTTCCGCAGCGGAGTCGGTCCGGTCCTGTCGCCGGCAATCGACGCTGACAATACGCACAATTACGCTCCCGACGCCGTGGGCGGCTATAACGTCAATTCCATCGTGCTGGAAGTCCCGATCTCGCTCCTGACGGTGGACGGCAAAGTCCATCCTGCCACCGACAAGCAAGCGGTCATCGGAACCTATGGCAGCACGGCGCGGCATAAAATCACCGTGCGTCGCTCCCCGCATCCGGACCAAAACTTCGCTGCCTTTCAGCAGGTGAACCGCGAGGGCAATTCGTTGATTAACGAAGCGATCATCGGTACTGGCTTTAAGGATCGCTTCAGCATGGATTTCCCGATTCACGACTCGCAGTTCGCGAACTTCGTTTTGGAGCCGGTGGCGGCGGGTGTATTGAGCTCCTTAGGTGTTCCGGTGCCACCCAATCCACGCACTGACTTGCTACTTCTTGTGCAGTACGAGCCACCAATTTGCCCTGGTTGCGGGCCCAAAGATGCGGGACCGATAGCCGATCTGCTGCGGCTCAACACGGGAATTCCAGCAACTCCGGCCGCCAGTCAGAAGCGGCTGGGCTTCATCGCCGGCGACGCAGCTGGCTATCCCAACGGACGCAGACCGATCGACGATGTGTTCGACATCTCTCTTCGAGCCATCGAAGGCATCCTGGTGGATTCCAAGAAGTTCGGGCTGGCTCTTGGAGATGGCGTCAACACCAAAACCGAGGGCTTCAACAATTTCTTCCCCTACGTAATGCCGGCGAACAGCGGACGCAACAGCGCTCACACTGGACCCGGACAGGCGGGCTGCACCGGTCAACCCGGCGGTATCTGCCCTGTGGAGTAGCCAACCCTTGTGGCCGTCGTGCGAAAGCGGCGGCCATGATTTTTTCTTCGAAAATGAGGCATACCGTGAAGAGAATCATTTTGGTGCTGTGCATGATCATGATAATGATAATGACCGTTGCCGGGTTCGCTGCTCCTCAAAGCACAACCGGCGCGGCCAATAAGGATCTTTCGCCGTCAGCGCAGAGCATCGCAGCAGCCCGCAAAGCAATCAGTGACAAGCCGATGGAATATGCGGGCTACAACCTTCTCGCCACGGCGTTGGTTCGCTACGCACAGGAGACTTCCGATGCTAGCTTCTACAGTCAAGCCGAGGACGCGGTAAAGAAATCATTGGAAATGGCCCCGAACAATTTCAACGCCGAGAAAATACAAGCTTCGATCCTGGTAGGCGAACACGACTATCCTGCCGCGCTGGAGGCTGCCAAGACACTGAATAAGAGAGTTCCTGATGATGTAATGGTTTACGGGTTGTTGACCGATGCGAACGTGGAGCTCGGCAACTACAAGGATGCGGAGGACTCGGCCCAGTGGATGCTCAATCTGCGCCCCGGCAATCTGCCTGCCCTGACCCGCGCCGCACATTTGCGCGAACTATTCGGGGATGCGGAGGGTGCCTATGAACTGATGGATATGGCGTATCAGTCGACTCCCCCCACCGAAACCGCAGAACGTGCACAGATCCTTACTCAGATGGGCTATCTTCGGTTGGCTTCCGGCAGCACCGAGGCAGCGGAGAAACTCTTCCAGCAGGCATTAACGTCTTTTCCAGGCTATCCCTCCGCCCTGGGAAATTTGGCCCAGGTTCGCATCACACAGAAGCGGTACGACGAGGCGGTTGCTCTGCTTGAGCAACGCGATCAGGCAGCCCCCCAAGCCGAAAGCCTTTATGATCTGGCCGAGGCCCTGCAGTTAGCGGGTCGGGACAAAGAAGCCAAGAAGACATTTGCTGATTTCGAGACCAAATCATTGGCGGAGTCCCTCCGTAAAGATAATTCCAACCGCCAACTCGTCTTCTATTATGCTGACTTCGCGCACCAGCCGGCCAAGGCTCTGAGAGTGGCGCAACAGGAGTATGCGTGGCGTCATGACGTGTACACGCTCGATGCCTACGCCTGGGCGCTGCACGTTAACGGTCAGGACGCGGAAGCCCGCAAGCAGATCGAGACCGCCTTGGCGATCGGAATCCGCGATTCCAGAATCTTCGCACACGCTGGCGAAATCGCTCTGAAGCTGGGCGACCGCGCCGCGGCACAGAGTTGCTTACAAGAAGCAGTGTCGCTGCACGCGATCGGGTCGGACCATGCGCAGATTGTGCTCGCTCAGCTGTCGAGGCCGAACTCGCAACGCTAGGTTAGGGCACTGTCGAGCCGACAATGTTCTCACCGCGAAAACATCTCGCAATTCTGGCCGTGTTGCTGACTCGTCTCTCGCTTCCTCTCCTAGGTCAGGAGATTACCCTGAAGGGCCACGTCACCGACCCGCAGGGGAACCGGCTGCCCAATGCTTTGGTTCAGCTCATCCGTCACGATTCCGGTGAAAAAGGTCAGGCTTTCGGCCAAGCGATTTCTGGGCCGGATGGTCAATTCGAGATCAGAGCAGCATCCGCCGGCGAGTTCGACATCAGAGTTAATGCCGAGGGATTTCGGCAGGTCATCGCGCCCCAGAGCATTCATCCCAGCGGAAAACCCGAGATTGCAGTCCAAATGGGCCAAATTTCCTCCCGCGTGGAGACCGTCAACGTCACTGCGGACGTAAACGGCACGGATGTACTCTCTCCCGATCCGGCAGAGAAGGTGTTTGTCCGCGAAGATCTGCTGGACGCGAACCCCGGCCGCCCCGGCGCCCCCATGTCGATTCCCGGATACCCCATCGAATCCGCCTCCAGCGGGATCAAAGCGCCGCAGTACTTTGCGCCGGGGGTGGCGGGAGATCACGGCGAACCCATCGCGCAATACATCGCCGTGGGCGGCTACCTTATCCCGAACAATCTGTCGGCCAACGCCCATGGCAATGGCTATTCCGACCCGAACATACTTATCCCGGATGTTTTGGAAAGCGTCCAGGTCGATGGCGGAGCGTTCAACCTTCGGGAAGGAAATCACTCGGTCAATCTGGCAGCGACGTACGGGCTCCGGTCGCGTCTCGAACCGTTCATCACTCTTACCGGAGACTATCGGGACATTGATGTGGTAGCGGGACTGAGCCCAACCCCCGAATCGTGGGTGGCATTCGCAGCCTCCTATGGCAACGGATTCCTGGATCGGCTGGAGCACCGGCAACAGTACAAATTCAATGGCGAGCGAGTGTTTCGCGCCGGCGATCATCGGCTCACGCTGCTGGGAGTTGGTTATTACGGTTTTTCCTATGTTCCAGGACTCGTTCCCCTCTTTGCGTCGAATTCCGCCGATGCCAGCTTCCACAGTTACGGCGACACGATCGACCCGCGGCAGAAAGACCAGACTCATACCGGGCTGGTTGCCTTGAACGACGTCCGGCAACTCAGTGAAGGCCAGCAACTGGAGCTCTCCGGGTTTTTTCGCACCTACAATCTCTCCTTGTTTTCCGATTTTGGACAGGGCCTGATTCGCCAGAGTGAGTTTCGCACCGCGGCAGGCGGCAGCGCGAACTATGTAAACAAAATTGCCGAGTATTTTTCCTTGCTGGGAGGGCTCGACTACGAGCGCGAAGCGCCGCGCCGCGATAATCTCGACCACTATGGATTCTTTATTCCCACCACCCCCGCCTATTACGGCCCTTTCACTCCCGTGGACGAAAATAACGTCACCCTAGGATCGGTGACACCCTACGTTGCCGCCGAGGGCGCTCTGTCCCACTACTTTCGCTATTACTTCGGCTGGCGCCGCGATGAAATCGATTTCGTTAACCGCGATGTGCTGCGACCGCAGAACTCGTTTCAGAAGTGGGTGGGCGTGAACTCGCCCAAGGCTACCGTTTCTTTTCTTCCCAGGCAATCGTGGTACACTCCCCTGCTCTCACTCAGCTTTGGCCAAGCTTTCTTCACGGAAGACCCTCGCATTGGTATTGGAACGCTCGGCACCGGAAAGACTCCGGGTACGCCGGTGGCCACGTCGCATTCTTATCAGATCGTCGCCAGCAAGAGCGTTCACAAAACCGATCTGCGGCTTACTCTGGGCCATGTAACCAGCAGTGCGGAACTGGCAAAGATTGACCCGGATACCGGACTGCAGTTTAACGAGGGGCCCAGTCGCCTTCGCTTTATGACGGCCGCGGTGCGGCAAAACTTCGCCTACGGATCGCTTCTGGCCACCTTCTCAAAGGCCGATGCCCGGGATCTGGATTCGGGGGAACCCACACCGGAAGCGCCACGCACCATTTTCGATCTGCTGGGAACGATTCAGAAGCTTCCCTTTCGTCTGCAAGCGCGAGGCGAGTTCGAATATGTAGGTACGAAGCCTTTAGGCACGGGATGTGAGCCGGACTTGAATGCGGATTGCAGGGGAACTTCGGTGAAAGAGTTTCGCGGCGCTATGGTTCGGCCTTTCATGAACGGGCGCCTGGATGTCGGCGTGAATTTCCTGATCGCCCGCGGCTACACCGGGCAGACCACAGAAAACTTCTTCCCGTCCGATATTCAGGAAGTTGCAGGAGTGCGCATACCCTCCTACGCAAGCGTAACTTTCACCTACAAGTTTGGCCGCTCCTTCGGCCCTTGACCGGTTGCAGCTGTAGTAATCGAACGGATCTTTGGTGACTGGTTACAAGACTCTCTCTCGCCGGAAATTGATTTCGCTGGACGCCACATGGGCGGTGCGGCTGGAGGGGGAGGGTTACGGATTGGGTTAGTTCGAGGCGCCGCGCCGCCTGGCGCCTCGAATTTCTCTAGGTTAGAAGCGGACGCGAGCGCCCAGCTCGATCTGCCGGTTGCCGCCGGGTTGCTCCTGCGCTGAGCCGCTATTCAGAGCGCCGAAACCGGACGCGCCTTCGAAGAGAGCCACGGCGGAGTTGCCAATCGGATCCAGCCACTGATTATGGTTCAAAACGTTAGCGAACACGCTTTGGAATTCCAGGCTGATGCCCTCCGTCACCCGGAAGTTCTTCTTGATGCTGAAGTCCATATTCCAGTAGGGCAGCCCACTGACGATGCCCGTGCCGCCGTCCCGGTTATCTAACCCCAGAATCGGATTACGGAAGCTGTTAATCGCTGCCGTGCCTTGCGCGAAGAAATTCACCGGCAACCCGCTTGAGGGCTGGTTGTAGTAGGCGTGGCCGGATTTTACGGGTCCAATCGGCACCGCATTTTCATCTCCAAAAAAGTTGCTGTTATCCCCGGCGCCGTATTCCTGACCGCCTCCGGTCGTGGTCAGAATCTCGACCGGAGAGCCGCTGCCCGCGGTGAATATAGACGAGAACGTCCATCCGCCTAGCGCCCGTCCCATGAGTCCATGCTCCCCCTTATAGAAGGGCGGCTGGTACACAAGGAACGTGTTGTAGACGAACTTGCGGTTAAAGGTCTGTTGACCGTACATCGTATAGGGATTGAAGGGATCGTCCGGAGTGAATTCACTGGTGGCCTGGACCAGCGCCGCCGTACCCAGAGCCTTGGACCAGGTGAAGTTCGACTGCATCGTCAATCCCCTCCAGTCCGCCATCTTGACGGAGGCGAAGCCGCCGTTGTAGTTTCCGAAGCCGGTGCTGGCGTTAACACCAACGCCCGACGTCATCTGGGGCCCCAAAGGCCCTGCGGTTGTGTTCATCATGCTGTGCGGGAAGTTGAACGCGCCGCTGTCCAAATCACTCCACAGGCTCCACACTTGAGCATTGGCGAGAGCACCGGTGGCATTGGGGTTTCCCGCCTTGGAAGCCGCCCCTTCATTGAAGACCACAGCCGCGGTGCAACTGCTAAACCCGTTGCAGTATCCCGTGGGTGAGTTTGCCAGCGCCGCCTCGAAGAACGGCTGCGGGGTCACCGCCCCCGCGTTGGCCGCGCAACCGCCGCCGGCCAGACCGGTTACGCCGCCGCAGTATTGCAACACCACATTCTTATACGCCTGGGCGAATTGTTGCCCGCCCATCGTCATCATGTAGGGCACCGCGTTCAGGTTGATGGGTTGGTACTCATGGGTGATTCTGCGCCCGATGTAGCCCAGTTCCAATGTGACCTTGCGAGACAACTGGCGTTGAATAGTCAAATCGAACGAGTCCACCTGGTTGGGCCGGAAGTTCGGATCCAGAGACTCCGCGGTGGCGGGTGTAATGCCATTGACCCCGGGAAAGTACGGCTGGGGCAGCGTCGCACTGGGCTGCTGCAGCGGGGCAGTCAAGCCATCCACGCCAATGCGGAAAGCATTCGCCGGCGTGGCTGTGTTTCCTGACGCGCCGCAGGTGCCGTTGCTGAAGCCACTACCGACGCACTGCACGGACTGGAGGAGGCCCGGGCCCAGCAGGGGCACCAGCACCAAGTCCACTCCGTTCAAGCGCCCGAAGACGCGGCCATAGCCGCCGCGAATGACCGTATCTTCGTGGCCGAACATCTTCCCGCCCAGCGAATCGCTGTCGAAGTGCGGATTCCAGGCCACGGCGATACGAGGGCTGAACGAGCCGTAATACGGGTTGTAGGGGTATTTCAGCCCATTCTCGGTATTGCCCACCAGGGCAAAACCGATCTCGGGATTGTATACTTGCCCCTGCAGCGCCGCCCGTTTCCGGTTCGCCAGGTAGGATACGGCCGAAATGAGCTGGTCGGACTGATCCACCAACTCAACCTGCTTGCCCGCCGCTTCCACCGGCGGCATCTCCAGCGTCCAGCCCAAGCCGTAAGTCAGGGTGAACGTCGGTTTCATGTGCCAGGTGTCGCTGAAATACACGTTGTAATAAGGAATGGTGCTCTTGTCGAATGCCGGTGTCAGCGGAGGATTTAAAGCCAGATTTGGGCCACTCCGGGTATAGACGGTCTGGGCGATGGAAACGATACCCAGCGCCGCCGCGGTCAGGGCGGGGCATCTGGGAATATTGGGATCCGAGCAAATCGATACATTGGACGCGAGTTCCGATCCGGGGTCCCCGTTGCCCAACTCATACACCGGTTGGTAGTTGATGCCGCCGCCATTATCGGTGCGCGAATGGTAGTCCCAGTTGTGCTGATAGGTCCCGCCAAACTGGAACAGGTGGTTGCCTTTCAACATGGAAATATCGTCGCGAACCATCTGATCGTGCCCATCCCAGATTCGGTTGCGGGTGTTCTGCGTGTTTACGTTGTAGGGCCCCAAATCCTGGTTTTCGCCGGCGGTTTGGCCGCTAAATATTTCGAGGGCTCCGCCCAGCGTGGCGGTCTGCGGGGTATCTCCTTGCCGGGCGTACGCCCACCAGTTACTTAGAAAACTATAGTGAAAATCGTTGGTGGTGTTGCTGCTGATGTTGGTGGTCAGCGCCGCTACGAGGAGGTGGGACTGCAGCGGACCCTTGGCGATGGAAGCCGGGACGCCCTTCGTGTCGCCGGGGAAGAAGCCGCCGATATCGATCTGATTATCGTTGTTCGAGGTCAGCTTATTCCAACGGTAGGTCGACATGAAGTGCCACTTGGCCCCAAAATCGTGGTCCACGCGCCCCACGGCGAAGTTGCTGGTGGTCGGCAGGGCAACGTTGGCCGTGAAGCCCAGAATGTTGGCCCCGTCACATTCGTTCTGCGTGCAGCTAGCATTCGACTGGGGTTCGTAGGTCTTCCATATCTGCTGAACCAGGGGGTTGATGCCAATCCCACGCGGGTCGACGCTTGCCAGAGAGGTCACGACGCCAGTTACGGGATCGGTTATGTTCCCCGCTATCAAGGCCGGCGAGGGAACGTTCTTATTGACGGTCTCGGAGTTGGGGAAACGGAAACCCTCGTAATTGGCAAAGACATAGGTCTTGCCACCAAGAATCTTTTTCGGGATAAGCGGCCCGCCAATCGCCCCGCCGAAGCGGCTGTAATGGAAGCTGGGCAGGGGAACGTGGTTGTAGTCATTCTGCCAACTGTTCGACGACCAGTTGTTGTCTTTATAATATTCGTATCCCGTGCCGTGCCAGGCATTGGTTCCGCGCTTGGTGACCACCTTCACTTCGGAACCCGCGGAACTGTTGAAATCGGCGGTCTGGCCCGCGGTGTTTACCTTGAATTCCTCCACGCTGTCCTGCGGCGTGGGCAAAACGCCCGTGGGCCCGCCCACCCCCGCTCCCAGAGTAGCTTGAGAGGCCACACCACCGGTTGGGTCGCCCGCCATGCTGCTAAAGTACACGCTCTGGCTGCCGTCCATGTCGCTGCTGTTATTGCCGCCATCCAGCGAGAAGTAGCTCTGATCGAGCACCGCGCCCGCCACGCTGCCATCGGGACTCACGCCCGGCTGCAACTCGACGAACGAACTGACGTCGCGCCCCAGGCTCGGCAGGTTGTCCAAGGTGAGACTCGTAACGGTGTTGCCTACGGTGGCATTCATGGTCTGCAGTTCGGTGCCCGCGGTAGTCACCTCCACCACCACATTCGCCCCGCCCACCTGCAGAGACAGATTGAGCGTGAGGCTGGCCCCCACTTTTACCTCCTGCTTCTCGGTCTTGGTGGTTGCAAATCCCGCTTTGCTGACTGTAATGCTGTAGATGCCCGGGTTAACGTCCACATAAATGTACCGCCCCGACGCGTTCGTGGTCGTGGTGTGCGGAGTATTGGTCGCGATGTCAGTCAGCGTCACCTCCGCGCCTTCTACCACCGCGCCGGTCGGATCAGACACCGAGCCGGCGACCGAGCCGGTTGAGGTTGACTGCGCCCACGCGGGCAGTGAGCTGCCCACACAAACCACCAACAACAGAACCAGAGCCACCTTCACGCTGCGGATGTACATTGTTTCCTCCGACCAAAAGATTGAGTGTCGAGGCTGAGCGAGAAAACTCGATGAGTCGCTAAACACTTCCACCAGGTTGCGTGTTTGCAATTAGCGAACCAGAGCGTGAGCGTCACGTTTTCAATCGGTTACAACCATGGTCAGATCTGAAGTTATGAAATGCGGGATGCCAACTAGACAGTCCTCACAGCGTATATCGTGCGCTTGAAGTTGTGTGTCTGTTAAGACTGTCCCTGCATCCTGTAGGACTACATCAAACAGGAGATGAATTTCCAAAAATCCCGATCTCGAGAGATTCCTTGACTCTGGTTATTCGAAGATGCATACTGGTCGGTATGTTAGGTATTAGAAAACGATCGCGACTCAGGCGGGCAACCTCGCGGGATGCGGAGCGCACACGAGAACTCCTGTTGCAGGCTGCATTTCAGGAGATATACCGCTCTGGATATCGGAGCGCTGACTTGGATGCCATCCTGGCGGCAGCGGGCGTCACCAAAGGCGCGCTGTACTACCACTTTGCCAACAAGGAGGCCCTCGGCTATGCGGTGGTGGACGAAATCATCGCGAGCAACCTTCACCAGAAGTGGGTGCAGCCTTTACGGAACGCCAAGAACCCCCTCGACGTTCTGGTCCGCATTATTCAGTCCGAATCGCTGAAAAGAGAAGACGTTGAGCGGGGCTGCCCCTTGCTTAACTTGTCTCAAGAGATGTCAGGTCTTGATGAGGGATTCCGCAGAAGGACGGCAAGAGTTTATAAGGACTGGCACAACGCCATGGCGGAGGCACTGCGCGAAGGACAGAAACAAAGGGTAGTGCGGAGTGACATAAACGCGAATGAAACGGCTACGTTCCTGATTGCGACCTGGGAGGGGTACGTCGTTTTAGGAAAGAATTCGCAGGATCCTCGGATGATGAGATCCGGCCAAAGAAATGTGAGCGGCCAAATCGAGTCGCTGCGCCCGGCACGAGGCCGGACGCGAGTGGCAAGCCGCGGATAGCCGCCCTTTTGTTGAGCCCGTGAAGTCTTCCTGGCAGGCACGCCGGTTACTATGATTACGCGAAACCAGATCGCGCGAAACCTGCCGATTTTGGCCATTTTGTGGCCGGAGGTCAGGTTCCCGTTGCGGCAACTGACAGTTTTCGCCAGCCGTGAATCCGCGCAGCCCCCCTCCCCGGCGTTGACACTTGTTGCCATAACATACCTACTCGTCGGTATGATCGATGCAACACGCAAGCGGAATGCCCGCACCATAGAGAGTCGGATCGTCTCAAAATCCGTGCCGAAAGGGGGAAATTCATGGGCCGAAGGACAGTCAAGATCATCGGATTAGCAAGCTCCGCGCTTGGAGTCGCGCTGGCTGCGAGCTCGCAAATGCAGGCACAATCCAAAACTCCGTATCCCAGCATGGCCGCGCTTAACCAGTACCTGATGCCGGATCGAAATGCCGAGATAGCCCTGGCACGAAGTGCGGCTCCAGACTCCATATCCCACGATGCAAAGGTTCTGGTTCTTGGGCCGCATGGTTATGAAACTGCGGTCGAAGGCAAGAATGGTTTCGTATGCGTCGTGGAGCGAGGGTGGATGGGCCCATTCGAGGGTGAATTGGCGGTTAATTTTTGGAACCCTAAAATTCGAGGTCCGATCTGCTTCAATCCGCCGGCGGCCCGCTCCATCCTGCCGATGACGTACAAAAGAACGGAGATGGTATTGGCCGGTGAATCCAAAGCTCAGATCATCGAAGGCATCAAGACATTCATAAAGCAAGACCTGCCGCCCCTGGAGCCTGGAGCCATGTGCTATATGATGTCGAAACAGCAGTATCTTACCGATGACGACCACCATAACTGGATGGCTCACCTGATGTTTTACACTCCGCTCATGGAGGGTGCGGTTTGGGGTGCAGATCTGTCCAACTCTCCCGTCATGCTGAATCCACAGTTCAGTGGCGCTCCGGAACCAATCGACGTATTTATGGTGCCGGCGGGCTGGTGGTCGGATGGAACGGCGGACCCAGTCAGGGTCAGGTAGGGACACAGCAGCAATGCGAGAGAATGGGCCGATGTTATCAAGCGTGGTGTATCTCTCTTGCCGGCTGTCGTTTCTTCTCTGCCGTTTGAGCAGCAAGTCCTGATGGTCGAAGCTGAGTCAGCCAGTGGAGACACAGTAGCCAACGACAGCGAGAGCCTGAGGATGTCAAGGGAGCAGGATGACCTGGAAGCAGACGCCAATTGACCGCCGTTCAGGCCACGATGAACTTCGGGCAGTGGAGCAGTACGAAACCGGCACTGGAGGCCCTTTGGATAACGGCGATCCGCATATTCTTGAAGTCGCACCCCAGACGCGGAGGCTTGCGCTGGGGAAATCTGCGCGGATTGCGATCAGAGCCAAGGGGAGAATTCTCTTCATCGATGCGGCGGACGTTATCGCGGTGGAAGCCAAAGGAAACTATGTCTTGTTATTGCATACTTCAAGTTCGCATATGCTGCGAGAATCTATCTCGACCATGGAGGAAAAGCTCAATCTGCACGGGTTTGTGCGAATTCATCGATCTGTGCTGGTGAACGCGGCGTTGGTTGAAGAGATTCATCCATTGTCGGCGGGCGATTATGCGCTCCGCGTGCGGGGAGGGCGGGAGTTCACAGCCACCCGTACTTACAAGAAGAATCTGCGACTCCTGGCGCAGTTGTGGATCGGTATCGAGAATTTTGCTGCCGAGTAGGAACTGCTATCTGTTCGGAGGATTCTCGGTCTCGGGGCGATGCGCTGCCACGTTTGACCAAACGAGAGGATAGCCGGTTACAATGCCAGACGAGCACCCGTAAATTGCTGCGCCTAGCAAATTGAAGTTGGAAACTCATTCGCAGTATCGAGGTTTTCTACGTGCAAATCTGCTCATTCTTGCCGTCGGCTACTGAAATTTTATATGCGCTGGGCTTGGAAGACTCCATTGCCGGTGTAACCTTCGAATGCGATTTTCCTCTCGACGCTGCGAGGAAGACTGTCGTCGTGCACACCAACCTTGCCCACGATCTGACGTCGGCGGAAATCGACCGCGAAGTAAGCCAGTATTGCTCTCACGGGGACAGCCTGTATCGAGTCGATATCCAAAAGCTGGAAGCAATCCAGCCGGACCTGATTGTCACGCAGGAGTTATGCGACGTGTGTGCCATCAGCACATCGTATGTGGCAAAGGCGGTTCACCAACTGTCTTCCAAACCGCAGGTGCTTTCACTGACGCCCCATACCCTGGACGATGTGCTGGAAGACATTTTGCAGGTTGGCGTGGCTACCGCTCGGAATGCCGAGGCTCACACGCTGGTGTCGTCCTTGCGGGAACGAATGGCTAAAGTTCGCGAGATGACCAAACTCCAGAGACCGACCGTAGTTTGCCTGGAATGGCTCTCACCGCCTTTCAATGGAGGTCACTGGATCCCCCAGATGATTGATCTGGCGGGCGGTGTGGATCCACTTGGCAAGCTGGGAAAAGACAGTTACCGCATGGACTGGGGTCAGGTTTTGCGCCTCGACCCCGATGTCGTCCTGGTCATGCCTTGCGGTCACAATCTGGAGAGGTCGGTCGCGCAATACCGTGCCACTCAATTTCCCAAAGGTTGGAAACAAGTTAAGGCGGTACGCAACGGCCGGGTATATGCGGTGAACGCAAGTGCGTACTTTTCTCGCCCGGGACCGCGCTTGGTTACCGGACTCGAGATTATGCACTCGCTGCTGCAGGACGACCGACCGCAAGAACTGCTCGGAAATAGTTGGACCCGCGTCTAGCTCGCCGCCATTTGTTCGAGTCAAACCTGAGTTGTGTGAGGTACTGTTCCGGACCGCATTCACGCGATTCACGCGTAGGGTTTGACGTTTCTTTTCCGTCGCGGTATAAATCACAGAGTCTGGTATTTGGGAAGGCGGTTCGACTCCGCCACTGCCCCGCAACTGTATTCGCTGAGAAACTGAGCAACTACGCCACTGGAGAAAGTTCTGGGAAGGCTGCTCAGCTTCGACGAAGCGTAAGTCAGGAGACCGGCCAGACGCTGACCCAAGGCATATTCGACTTCGATGGGAGAGTCGGAGAGCGTTCTGACGATTTACCTTCAACCCGCGTCTGAAAGCTGCCGGTAGCATCCCGCTCGCGTCAGGGCACTCTTGTGCCCCAGGTGAGCATGCACGACTTATCTCGGAAAGCCATCACCTTAGTGCTGGGCGGCGTGCGCAGTGGCAAGAGCCGATACGCCCAGACGCTCGCCGCTGGCGTTTCGCCCGTGGCTTTTGTTGCAACGGCTCGTCGGTCGGACTCTGACGAAGAGATGCAGCGGAAGATCGCACGCCACCGGGCTGATCGTCCTCAAGAATGGCGGACGATTGAGGAGCCGCTGGATCTCGCGAGCGTGCTGGCAGAACAGGGTCCCAGTTACCGAATCCTGGTGGTCGATTGTCTTACCCTGTACGCCGCGAACCTCCTCGATGCCGAGCACGGAGATCTGATCTCCATCGAAGAACGCCTGCGAAGGTTTTATGAAGCGCTGCGCTCGACACCTTGTTCGGTCGCGCTGGTCTCGAATGAAGTGGGCAGCGGCATTGTTCCGGCGTTTCCCGCGGGACGCAAGTACCGTGACTTGCTGGGAGAGATCAATCAGCGGGTCGCAAGCGCCGCAGATAACGTATTGTTCATGGTCGCCGGACTTCCGCTTGCACTCAAGGGAGTTGCGGAGGTGCGTCCGTGAATGCGTTTGTCGTCGCAGGCACCGCCAGCGGGGTGGGCAAGACCACGGTTGCTCTCGCCACCATTGCCGCACTGCGGTCGCTAGGTTTGAGCGTACAGCCCTTCAAGTGCGGCCCGGACTTCATCGATGGCGGCCATCTTGCGCAAGTTGCGAACCGCGCCGTACGGAATCTCGATACCTGGATGCTCGACGCCGGGGCCAACCAGGAGATTTTCTCTCGCGCTTCGACCGGGTGCGAGGTGGCCGTAGTCGAAGGCATGATGGGCCTTTTCGACGGCGTGACCGGCAATACGGAGGAAGGCAGTACGGCCGAAATTGCCAAGCTGCTGGGCTTGCCAGTCGTGCTGGTTGTGGACGCCGGGAACAGCGCGCGCAGCATTGCGGCTGTGATTCGAGGATTTGAGACTTTTGACCCGGGGCTGGGTTTCGCTGCCATCGTTTTGAATCGCGTGGCGGGCGACGCGCACTTTCGCATGCTGGAGTCGGCGATTCGTCAAGCATCGGCGATTCCTGTGCTGGGCTGGCTCCCTGTGGAAACAGGCGCTGCGATTCCCGAACGTCACCTGGGGTTGCACACTGCCGCGGAAGGAATTGGCGCCAGTCTCTCCACGCTCACAGGATTGGGTAATCGTCTTGACATCGAGCAATTGCTGAAGGACACGGTCTACAGCCAACGGTTTAGGACCGCAACGATAAGCAGTGCCGAACTCAAATACAAAGGCATTCGCGTAGGAGTGGCTCGCGATCGAGCGTTTTCATTTTATTACGAGGACAATCTTGACCTTCTTCGGCTGCATGGCGCCGAAATCGTTGAGTTCAGCCCGATCAAAGATTCCGCGTTGCCTGAGAGTCTTCATGCGCTCTACTTCGGTGGGGGCTACCCCGAGCTACACGCGGCTGAACTAAGCCGTAATGGCAGCCTGCTCGACGATATTCGTGAATTTGCAAAGGCCAATAAGCCGATCTACGCCGAATGTGGTGGTCTGATGTATCTGGCTGAAAAGCTGACCACGATCGAAGGACAAAATTATCCCATGGCGGGCATCTTTCCTATCGCTATCCAGTTGACAAACACTTTGGTGCATTTCGGATACGCGGATGTGGAGTTCGCGCACGATTGTCTGCTTGGGAAAAAGGAAACTCAAGTTCGCGGTCACAGTTTTCATTGCTCCCGCATCGGCGCTCAGGTTGCTTTGGATTGTGTATATCGCGTTCATTATTCGCTGTCCGGCCGGAGCGAGCGGGAAGGCTTTGTCCGAGGTCGCACGCTCGGGACCTACATTCATCTGCATTTCCGTTCCAATCCTTCTCTAGTCTCCTCTTTCTTAGAGCAGGCTGGTTCCGCGCGGACGCTTGCGGAGGTGCAATGAAAATGAGAATGAGAATTAAACTCGCCGTCATCCTCCTGCTGAGTTCGATTGCGGTGCCGGGCTTCGCCAGCCGAACTGTGACGGACGAACTAGGCCGCTCGGTAGAGGTCCCGGATCATCCCCATCGCGTGGTTTGTCTGGTCCCGAGTGTGGTCGACATTGTGTATTCGCTGGGCGCCGGAGAGGATGTCGTTGCCATCAGCGATTTCACAAAATACCCGAGAGAGGCTCTCGAGAAGCCGAGCATAGGGCTTCCGCTGAATCCCTCCATGGAAAGCATCGTTGCCCTGCACCCCGACCTTGCGCTCGGCATCGGCGACCTGAATTCCCTGGAGTTCGCAGATCATTTGCAACGCCTGGGCGTTCCAGTGTTCATTGTGGATCCCCATGGGATCGAGGGAATCTACGCCTCGATTCTCAGCCTGGGTAAAGCGGTAAACCGCGACACAAATGCCAGTGGTCTGGTGGCTCGGCTGCGCGCGCGCGTCGCTGCCGTGCAGGCTGGCGTGGCCGGCAAGCCAAAGGTGCGAGTATTCATGGCCATTTGGTACGACCCGGTCATGACGATCGGCAAGCGTGCATTCATCAGCGAAATCATCGAAGCGGCTGGCGGTCTCTCGGTTACTGACGACATCGCTCAAGAGTGGCCGCAAGTGAGTCTGGAGACGATTGTGAGTCGCCAGCCCGAAGCGCTTCTGTTTATTCGCGGATCACAAATGACTGTTGCGGAATTGAAAATGCGGCCCGGCTGGGAACAGGTAAAAGCGGTGCAGCAGGGCCGTATCTTCTACACCGACGATCGGATCGAAATTCCAAGTCCCATCGCATTCGATGTACTGGAGGAATTAGCGAAACAATTTCATCCCTGAGCCTCGACTGCAGATCGCAATCATTTGCAATCCGAGACTCTTAACCAAAACCAAACGGCAGAATGTTCGGGAAGCGCGGTGGAATTCCGCCACTACCCCGTAACTGTAAACGCCGAGAGCTGGGCTGGGCAGGTGACTGCAGCCACTGGGGACCGAGTCCCTGGGAAGGTTGCCCAGATTCGTCGAGGCGCAAGTCAGGAGACCGGTCCTGCCAACACCAATTTCCGAGGGGAAAAATGAAGCCCTTCACGCAAAACCGAGCATGCGTAGGAGTGTTCCGCTGGCTTGTTCTCTGCAGTGGTTTCGCTCTCGCGGCGCGAGCCGCAACCGTGCGTGGGACAATCAGCGATTCGCTCGGCGCCGTCATCCCGAAGGCACAAGTCGAGCTCATCACCAATCATAAGGTTGTCGCTTCGCTGGCCGCAGACGGCGAAGGACGATACGAGTTTCACGATGTTTCCGCGGGCCGCCATCAAGTTCGCGCCAGCGCTCCCTGGTTCGATGTGACTGCGAGTACGCCTTTCTACGTTGGGCAAGACGCGACCGCCAAAATTGATCTGCTTCTTGCGATCGGCGTAGTGTCCCAGGCCGTCACCGTTACAGCGACAGGTACTCCGACGCCCGAGGCGCAAGTAGGTGCATCGATCACTCTGCTTTCCAAAGACGAGTACTCCGATAAATTGGACGTACACGAAGCTCTGCGTTTGCTGCCGGGGGCGCAAGTCACGCAAACCGGACAGCGCGGTGGACTGGCTGAATTGTTCGTGCGCGGTGGCAATAGCGATGCGAACAAAGTTCTGATCGATGGAATTCCCGCTAACGATATTGGCGGCGCAGTCGACTTCGGCGTACTCGCCGCCAGCGGCATCGATCAAGTTGAAGTCTTGCGTGGGCCGAATAGCGCGCTGTACGGCTCCGATGCTTTGGCGGGCGTGGTGAGCCTGACTACTCCGCGCGGCGTCACACCTTTGCCCGAGGTCAGTTACTTGATTGATGGCGGGAACTTCGGAACCTACCGGCAAGAAGGAAAGCTGGGAGGAAGCCATAAGGAGTTCGATTATTTTTCCGACTTCGCCCGCTTCGACACCGCAAACAATATTCCCCGCAGCGGTTTTCACAATGGAACCTATGCCGGTGACTTTGGCTGGACTCCGAAACCGAACACCGAGTTTCGCGCGACGGTCAGGCGTGTGGCGGCTGCCGCGGGAGAGGCCAACGCTGTTCAGCTTTTCGGGATTCCCGACGATGCCGGCCAGAAAGACCAGCAACTCTTCGTGAGCGTTACGTTCCAGCAGCAGACTACGCAGCGCTGGCACAACCTGTTGCGTTATGGAGCGCTTCGTTTGCGCTCCCAGTTTACGGACTACTCCCCTACGGGAATTCCTTACGATTCACCCATTGCGGGACCAGAGTACGTTGGCGCTCCCGTCACTCTTCGCGGAGCCAACCGATACCAGGTCAGTGGGCAAGCGATTTTTCAGTTTATTCAGCCGTATCCGAATCAATTTATAACCAGCACCGACCGAGATTTTGTCTACGCTCAAACCGAATACCAGGTCAAGCCGCAGTTGACGGCTCTGTTCGGATTTCGCTACGAGGCTGAGCGTGGTTCCACTCAGCCGAATTTCGGCGTGCCTGCCGCGGATCGCCGCAACTACAGCTACACCATGCAACTGGAGGGCAGCCTCGCCAACCGTCTCTATTACACCCTGGGGAGCGGTATTGAAAACAACGCGGTGTTCGGCGTGGCGGGCACGCCACGAGCATCCCTTGCCTATTACCTACTGCGCCCCGCTACGGCAAAAGTTTTCAGCGGCACGAAACTTCGTGCCAATTTCGGCACGGGCATCAAGGAGCCGAGTGTTTCCAATGCCGGCACGTCTCTGTTCAGCCTGCTGCAAACACTCAGTAACGGAGCGCAGCTCATTTCCCAGTTCCACGTTGCTGCCATTGGAGCCGAGCAATCCAGGACCTATGACGGCGGCGTTGAGCAAAGCCTTTTCGAGGGGCGGGCAAAACTGGGCATTACCTACTTTCACAATGAGTTCACGCATCTGATCGAATTCGTTCCGACCCAGGGGCTGATCGCGCTTGGGGTTCCGCAACCCATCGCAGATTCGCTTCTCGGAGGATCCCAGTTCGGAGCCACAGTGAACTCCCAGGCGTTCCGCGCCCAGGGAGCAGAGACCGAACTCGAATATCGGGTGGGCGGCGGCCTTGTTGCTCGTGGCGGATATACATATTTGGATGCGGTGGTCCAACGTTCCTTTACCAGCGACGCGCTTGGCCCGAGCTTCAACACAGCTTCGAACTTCTCAACCATTCCCATCGGTGTCTTTTCCCCGCTGATTGGAGCCCGGCCATTTCGGCGCGCGCCCGAGAGCGGTTACATCGCCGTCGTCTATCATCACTCGCGGTGGACGGCATCTGTGACTGGAACCTTTGTGGGCAGGCGAGATGACAGCGATTTTCTCTCCGATAAGGACGGGGGGACGAGCCTGCTTCTGCCGAATCGCAATCTGGACGCGGCTTATCAGAAGCTCGAGCTCGGTGGCAGTTACGAAGTGAACCACACGATCAGCCTCTACGCCGAACTGCAAAATGTCCTCGACCGGCACTACGACGAGGCGTTTGGCTATCCCGCGCTTCCCTTCACTTTTCGCTCAGGCATCCGGGTCAGGTTCGGAGGAGAATCGTGGAAACTGAAATAGTACAGAAGACTGAGCCCGGCTCCTCCCCGCAAGATGCCCGCCGGGTGCGATGGTCTGACCGCGCGTCCCTCCTGGTCGTTGTTCTTTCCCTGCTGGTGGCCCTTGCCGTTGTGCTTGTGCTTTCGATGGGAGTGGGAGCGAACAAGATCGGGCTTCGAGAAGTGCTCGGCTCCCTGGTCGATTGGCATCGCTCTGCGGGAACGAATTCTGTGATCCTTTTCGAGATCCGCCTTCCTCGTGTGCTTGCGTCGGCCTTGGTAGGAGCGGCACTCTCCGTGGCCGGACTCCTTTTCCAGGGCCTTTTTCGAAACCCCATGGCGGATCCCTACGTGATTGGCACTTCCGGAGGAGCAGCTCTGGGCGCCGGCCTGGGGCTTTTCTTGCTTCCTCGTTTCTCGTTTCTCGGATTCGGCGGCACCGCCGCCATGGCGTTCGTCGGTTCCGTAGCCAGCATGGCGCTCGTATATTGGCTGGCGCGGACCGCCGGGCGCGTTCCCGTCATCACGCTGCTGCTCGCGGGATTCGCGGTAAGTACCATGTTGAGTTACTCCACTTATTTCTTGGTGATGCTCGACGACAGTTTTGGCTTGCGGACACGAGTGCTCGCCGCCTGGCTCACCGGAGTCATCGCGGTTCCGCGGTGGACTCAACTCGAGGTCACTGCGGTGATGATCGGTTGCGGCTTGATTTGCTGCGTTCCTCTGGCTCGCCGCTTGAATACTTTGGCGCTGGGCGATGACTATGCGCGTCAGGTCGGAGTCCAGGTGGAAAGAACCCATCTGGCCATCATTCTTGCCGGCTCCCTAATCACGGCTGCCGCCGTGTCCGTGGCCGGAGTAATCAGCTTCGTGGGACTGATCGTTCCTCACATGGCAAGATTAGTTCTCGGTCCCGACCACACTCGTCTCCTGCCGGTTACGGCGATTGCGGGCGCAATATTCCTGGTGTCGGCGGATACCCTGGCTCGCAGCCTCCTCGCGCCCTCTGAAATTCCAGTCGGACTGCTAACCGCATTTGTCGGCGGCCCATTTTTTCTCTACCTTTTGCGCCGGACGAAACGGGAGTACTCACTGTGACTCCACTGCTTGAGTTTGCGAATGTTCGATTGAACTTCGACCGTCGTCCCGTTCTTGATGAGCTTAGCTTCACCTTAGAACAGGGCGAATGCGGAGCATTGATCGGCCCCAACGGAGTCGGTAAAACCACGCTCTTGCGGCTGGCCGCTGGCCTGCTGGCCTGCTCTCGCGGAGCAGTTTGGCTGGCAGGCCGCCGCGTGGACACTCTCCCAAGAGTAGAGGCTGCGCGCTTGGTTGCGCTGGTTCCGCAACGATTCGAGGTGCCGTTCGATTTCACGGTGGAGCAGATTGTCGAGCAAGGCCGCACGCCCTATCTTGGCCTGTTCGCGGGTTTCAAACATCACGACCGCAAGGCGGTAGAACGGGCTTTCGAATTGGCCGATGTCTCTCGGCTCCGCCAACGCATCTTCAACGAACTGAGCGGAGGAGAACGTCAGCGCGTCAAAATTGCTTTGGGATTGGCGCAGGAGCCTCGTTTGTTGATGCTGGATGAGCCTACTCAAAGCCTCGATCTGGGCCGCCAACTCGAATTGCTGGGGCTGATTAGAACTCTCAACGGCGAAGGCGTTACGATCCTGGCCGCGATGCACGATCTCCAACTCATTGAGGGCACCTTCTCGTCCGTTCTGTTGCTGGAGCCTGAACGGAAACTACTAAAGGGTCACCCGCAAGATATTCTGCAACCTGACATTTTGGAAAGGGCCTTCGATTGTCCACCGCGACACCACCCGAAGCAGGTAGGTGAGGATCGCACTTTGCTGGAGAAAATACGATGACCACAATCACCAGATGCAGCCTTGCCGAACTCATCGCCGAAATTGTTGCGCCTGACCCCAAACCTTTGCAGCAGGCGCGCGCACGTCTCGACCGGCTGACCAAACCACTGGGCAGTCTCGGTCGCCTGGAGGACATCGCCTCGCGATTTGTCGCTATGCGAAAAGGAGACGCGGACTTGTCGCTGAATAAGGCGGCCTACGTGTTTGCGGCCGATCACGGCATTGTCGCCGAAGGAGTCAGTGCGTATCCCAAAGAGGTCACGCGGCAGATGGTGCTTAATTTTCTCGGGGAAGGCGCTGCGATCAATGTTCTGGCAAGACTGCACCATGCGGAGTTGAGCATCGTGGACGTCGGTGTGGATGCGGAGTTCGGCGATCTGCCAGGTCTGCTGCAGCGAAAGATCCACTCCGGCACTCGGAACATGCTGCATGAGCCGGCCATGACCGAAGAGGAGATGCTGGCCGCCGTGCAGGTTGGAGTCGAACTGGCGACCGGGGCTCAGGAGAAAGGGCAAACGCTGGTTGCGGTCGGTGAGATGGGAATCGGCAACACGACCTCGGCGAGTGTGCTAACCGCCGTCCTTACGGGCCAACCTGCCGCCGCGGTTACAGGCAAAGGGACAGGCCTCGATACCGCTGCACACGAGCACAAGATCAGGGTTGTCGACGCCGTCATCCTAAAGCACTTCGGCAAAGCTCCCCGAATTTCTGAGCTACAACCTTTTGCAGCTCTGCGCTGTGCAGGCGGACTAGAAATCGCTGCCATGGTTGGATTCGTGTTGGGCGCAGCACGATACCAGATCCCGGTGATCACAGATGGTTTTATCTCAACCGCCGCCGGGGCATTGGCCTGTGCGGTCGAGCCGCGAGTAAAGGAATATCTGTTCGCCGGACATTGTTCGCAAGAACCAGGCCATCGCTTTTTGCTGGAGTACTTGGGATTAGAGCCCATTCTGACGCTCAACATGCGGCTGGGCGAAGGCACCGGTGCAGTGTTGGCAATGCCCATGATCGAGTCGGCGCTTCGGCTCTACTCTGATATGGCCACCTTCGCTTCGGCGGGCGTAACTGAGGCGAGCGCATGAGGCCATGGGTGGAAGAATTGCTAGTTGCTTTCCAATTTCTAACGCGGCTGCCAGTCTCGCGTATTTCGCACCAGTCCGACTCCTTATCGCGCTCGACAAAATTCTTCCCCCTGATCGGCTTGGTCGTCGGCCTGGGTGCTTCAGTCTTGCAGCACCTCCTGGCACCTCACCTGAATCGAGCCCTCGTGGCGCTGTTGATACTGATATACCTTGTGCTTATTACGGGGGGGCTCCACGAAGACGGCCTGGCCGACACCGTGGATGCTTTTGGTGGAGGCTGGAATCGGGAGCAAATTCTCACGATCCTGCGCGACAGCCGGATCGGAACCTTCGGGGCCCTGGCTCTGGTGCTTTCGCTGCTGGCCAGATTCCTGCTTCTCTCCATTCTTCCGGTGAACCGATTCACGGCCTTTGTCGTTTCCGCACATGTCCTCTGTCGTTGGACAACCCTGCCCTTGAGTTGTTTTCTGCGGCCGGCACGTGCGAATGACGGACAAGGGGCGCGGGTCGCGCAAAAAATCTCCCCGGTATCTTTTCTCCTAGGGACGATGCTGAGCTTTGCCATCGTTTTCTATCTCATGCGGAGCGAGTTCTGGATTCCGGTCCTGGTGGCGTTCCTGATTGCCGCGTTGAGCGGCCTCTATTATTTCCGCCGGATCGGCGGGATCACGGGTGACTGCTTCGGAGCCACGAACCAAATCACCGAGATTGCGGTCTATTTTTGTGGAGTCTGGAACGGGTGACAAATCTTCTTCTAATTCGTCACGCAGAAACCGACATGTCCGGCCGGTTCTGCGGTCATTCCGATCCAGAACTCAACGAGCGGGGTCGAGCTCAACTCGGCGGGCTGCTCAATGCGCTTTCGGTGCATCCGATCCGCCGAGTCTATACCAGCGATCTGCGGCGGGCCCGGTACACTGCCGAATTTATCGCCCAACATTTCGCAGCAGAACTCCACGTTCGTCCCGGGCTGCGGGAAATCAACTTCGGGCTGTGGGAAAGTCTTTCATGGAACGAAATCGAGGCGCGCTACCCGATCGAGGCAAAGAAGTGGGCAGCGAACTACCCCGATTCGACTGCCCCAGGAGGCGAATCTTTTCAGCAATTTGAGTCAAGAGTTCGAAGCGAGATTGCCGTTTTGCGGAAGGAAGCGACGAAAGCTCCGCTCGCGGCCGTGACTCACGCGGGTCTCATTCGTGTCGCACTCACGAAGTGCTGCGGGATGTCAGACCCGGAAGCTCGAGATCGGACCAAGGCTTACGCGGCGATGGTTGCATTGGATGCAGACTTGATTTGCTCCATGGAGCAACTGGCGCGCGCTTTACACTCTACTCAGAAAGCACAGGTGTCATAGGAGCAGGGATATGAGCATTGCAACCAAGCGTGGGGATGGCGGGCAGACTGGGCTAATAGGCGACGTGCGTGTGTCTAAAGCCAATGGGCGCGTCGAAGCATACGGGTGCGTCGACGAGTTGAATGCCGTTCTCGGTTTTGCCCGCAGCATTTGTCAAGACGCGGAGATCTGCTCCCAGACCAAAGCGATTCAGAAGACTCTGTTCCGATTGGGAGCCGTATTGGCGACCGCGCCGGCGGCCGTGAAAAAGACAACTGAAACTGGCGTGACGAGCACTGATGTCGATCAATTGACAGACCTGGTGCATGAGATCGAGGCTACCCCCGGCATTCTGTCGGATTGGTCCCTCCCTGGGGCAGACACGCAGGCTGCGGCTTTTGAAATAGCACGTACCGTATGCAGGCGCGCGGAGCGGCAGGTTCTTCGAGTGGTGGAAAACGGCGACCCAGTCGATTCGCAGGTCCTCGCATATCTGAACCGTTTGTCAGACGTTTTGTGGCTCTTCGGACGGCTGCTAGAACTTCACGCCGGAGTCGATTCCGGTCTACGCGATGACAAACACGCCGGGACACGTTGGTCGAGGGCCTGGTGATGGCGGGAGCAGGAAAGTTCACCAAGGGCGAGTTGCAGGGAGTCTACCGCGCAATTCGCGAACGCCGCGATGTGCGCTCCGGTTTTTTGCCGGAACCGCTGAGTAAGGAAGTGCTTGGCAGACTCTTGGACGCTGCCCATCACGCTCCTTCCGTCGGTCTGATGCAACCCTGGCGGTTCATTGTTATTCGGGCGATTGATATCCGCCGAGCCGTTCATGACATTTTTCTGCGATCGAATCAAGCTGCACTCGACACCTACGAGGGAGAGCGCGCGAAGAAATACGCCAGTTTAAGGCTCGAAGGCATTCTTGAGGCGCCCCAGAACCTCTGCATCGTTTGCGACCCTGAGTGCCAACGCGGGCATCGACTCGGTCGTCTTTCCATGCCGGAGACTGCGCTCTATTCTGCGGTCTGTGCCGTACAAAACCTGTGGCTCGCGGCTCGCGCAGAAGGAATCGGTGTCGGCTGGGTAAGCATCCTCGACAAGCAAGCGCTTCATGAGCTGCTGCGCATCCCCCCCAACATCGTCCCAGTAGCCTACCTCTGCCTCGGGTACGTGGATCATTTCGCGGCAGAACCGGATCTCGAACGCGCCGGATGGGAGCATCGCATTCCGCTGGACCAGGTACTGGGATTCGACCAATACGACCTACGGTGGAGCACCGAAGAGAAGAAGCCATAGCTCCTCAATGCCTATCTTGAATTTAAGCCCAGTTTAGATTTAGAAGGTCTCTGGCGAAAGCGTCTGGGAGGAACGTGTCGAACCAACCTCTACAGCTCAGGTCCAGGTGTGAACTGGGATCAATAACAAATGCCGAAACGGCCTAGACAAGAGCGCTGCCAAGACAAGTCCGCGATGCAGTTTGCCGGCGGTCCGCCGATACCTCCCTTCTGCCTAGAACGATTGGGGGAATCGAGTTTCAAGAAAATTCTCCCAGCTTGGCTGTCTCCGGACCACCGCGACAAGCCGACGGTAGTCACCGACACGGTGCGATGTTCATCAAGTAAGTTCAGATGGGCGAGCTATCAAAGGCGTCAAATGCTTCGGACTCTTTCTCTTCAACAAAGCCGGGGTGGCTTTGCAGCAGCCGGGCGCAACGGTTCCAGCGAAGAATAGCGTCGTCATTCCCCGCGGGACGAATGATTTCGGCTTCCGCGAAACAGCGCATCGCCTCCGCGAAGAGTGGGGCGAGAGTGTGTGGCCTGCGCCCGACTCGCATTTGGGCTTTCGCCCGCCGCTCATGCAGCAGGCCGGTGTAGTAGAGGCGTTCGTAGTGCTCGGTGAGTCTCTGAAAAAGCTTTTCTACCTCTCCACTGCGATCCGATGCCTCTCCACAGAATTGGTCGGTGATCGCCAAGCCCAACAGCCGAAGCGCCAGCTGGTGTTCGGGCTCCACGGCCAGGATGTCGAGGCAAATCGATTCAGCTTCTTCCGGTTCATTGAGCGAGCGGTAGAGTTCTGCTTTCGAGATGGCTTCCGGAATACCGGCCTTCGAGATGGTCTTCAGATTGAATTCCATGAGAAACCCCCTTCAGGGTCAACCCGATTCTTGTTCGGCTACATGCTTATTTTGTCCCGCGAATCTTCCGCACCAGCATGAGTACGGGATCATAAAATTCGTCGACCACGCGCTCCTTCAGCGGAATAATCGCGTTGTCCGTGATGCGGATCTCCTCAGGGCATACTTCGGTGCAGCACTTGGTGATGTTGCATAGGCCGATGCCGAGCTCTTCCTTAAGCATTCGCGTGCGTGATTTCGAATCGAGAGGATGCATCTCGAGCGCCGCGACGCGGACGAAGAACCGCGGTCCCCCGAAATGCTCCATCTCCTCGTGCTCGCGTAGGACGTGGCACACATTCTGGCATAAGAAGCATTCAATGCACTTGCGAAACTCCTGCACCCGATCTACATCGTGCTGGTAGATTTTCCAGTCCGTGCCGGGGCGCGGCTCGAACGGCGGAATTGTTTTGTTCACGCGGTAATTCCAGGAAACGTCAGTGACCAGATCTTTGATCACCCGAAACGCCTTCATGGGTTGAACGGTGATGGGCTTGTCCAGAGGAAGAGCGTCCATGCGGGTTTTGCAGGTGAGCCGTGGCCGGCCATTGACCTCGGCCGAGCACGAGCCGCACTTGCCCGCCTTGCAATTCCAGCGCACCGCCAGGTCCGGCGCCTGGTGCGCCTGGATATGATGGAGCGCATCCAACACGACCATCCCCGGAGCAATCGGGACGCGGTACGTGGCGGCCTGTCCCCCTTCGCGGTCTCCCCGGAACACCTCAAAGATTGCTTCCGCCATCGAGCCTCCGGTATTGGTCTTCTGTTATTTGTCTTCCTCAACAAGTTGCTTCAGGTCGCCGGGCAATTCCGGCACAGCCGATGGGCGCAGCGTCATTGCGCTGCCCTGGCGGACGATCACATTGTTTTTCGTTCCCCAGTTTGCGTCAAGACCGGGGTGATCAATCCGGCTATGAGCTCCGCGGCTCTCTTCACGCGCCAGTGCGCTGCGAGTAACCGCCTCGGAAACGGTCAGCATCGCCTTCAGGTCCTGCGCCAGATGCCAGCCGGGATTGAACAATCGCGAGCCTTCGACGCTCAAACCTCGGCCCCGCTCTTTCAATTTCTCGAGCTCCTCCAGCGCGCGTATCAGGTCTTCCCTATTACGAAAGATGCCAACCAGATTCTGCATGGTTTCCTGCAAATCGACATGAATCGCATACGGACTCTCACCGCCCTTGCGCTCGAACGGAGCCAGCATTTCGCGTGCGCCCTCTTCGATCTGACCCGAGTCGATGGCCGTGCTTGAAAGATTTTCCGCGTGCTCGGCGGCAGCCAACCCGGCACGGCGGCCGAAGACCAGCAGGTCCGAAAGAGAATTACCGCCCAGCCGATTTGCGCCATGCAGCCCCGCCGCCGCCTCGCCCGCAGCAAACAGTCCCGCCAGGGATGACTCCGCGGTTTCCGCATTCACGCGAATGCCTCCCATCATGTAATGGCAGGTTGGTCCCACTTCCATCGGTCCCTTGGTGATGTCTACATCCGCGAGTTCTTTGAATTGGTGATACATGCTGGGCAGTTTTTTCTTCACATAGTCGGGAGGCTTTTGCGAGATATCGAGATAAGCTCCGCCGTGTTCCGTGCCACGGCCCTCGCGTACTTCCGTATAGATCGCGCGCGCCACCACGTCACGCGTGGAAAGCTCCATCTTTTTGGGGTCGTACTGCTCCATGAAACGCTGGCCCAGTTTGTTGCGGAGAACTCCGCCTTCACCGCGGACCGCCTCAGTGACCAGAATCCCCTGCACGCCCGGAGGCCACACCATGCCCGTGGGATGAAACTGCACAAATTCCATATCCATCAGCTCAGCCCCTGCGTCGTAAGCAAGCGCCATCCCGTCGCCGGTGTATTCCCACGAATTGGAAGTAATTTTCCACGCTTTGCCAATGCCGCCGGTGGCCATCACAATCGACTTAGCTCGAAATATCACGAATCGTCCCTGCTCACGCCAGTAGCCCAACGCCCCGGCGACGCGGTCTCCATCTTTCAGCAAGCGGCTGATCGTGCATTCCATGTAGACGTCGATCCCCAACTGCACGCCGCGGTCTTGCAGAGTGCGGATCATTTCCAGGCCCGTGCGATCGCCCACATGACACAGCCTGCGGAAGGTGTGACCGCCGAAGGCGCGCTGCAGGATCTGCCCGTCCGGGGTGCGATCAAAAAGTGCTCCCCACTGTTCCAGTTCTCGCACCCGTTCGGGGGCTTCCTGGGCGTGGATTTGCGCCATGCGCCAGTTGTTGAGCAACTTGCCGCCGCGCATGGTATCGCGAAAATGAGTGCGCCAGTCGTCTGCGGAGTCCACGTTGGCCATCGCCGCCGCGATTCCACCTTCCGCCATGACGGTATGGGCTTTGCCGAGGAGCGATTTGCAAACCACGCCCACTTTCGCGCCCCGCTCCAGCGCTCCGAGGGCTGCTCGCAGGCCAGCACCGCCGGCGCCGATGATCAACACATCGTGGTCGTGAGTTTCGTATTCAGTCGTCACAAGAGTCTCAAATCGGTGATTGCGCCGCTTGCCACCAAGCGAATGTACAGGTCGGTAAGGCCCACCGTAATCAAACTGATCCAGGCATAAAGCATGTGGCGGTCGTTCAGAACGCTCAACCAACGCCAGGCGGTATGGCGCGGGCCTCCGAATGCCACGCAAGAAAAGCAGTCCAGCTTTCCTCCCACCAGGTGGCGAAGCGAGTGGCAGGACAAGGCGTAAGTCGTAAGCAGGATCACGTTGACCAGCAGAACCAGGGTGCCGACTCCCACCCCGATATGTCCGTTGAAAAAGAAAGCGCGGAACGCGTCACGCCATAGAAAAATGAGAAAGATGAATCCCCCATACAGGAAGTAGCGATGCAGGTTTTGAAGAATAAACGGAAACGCAGTCTCGCCTCGATAGCGGTGTTTGCCGCTCTCGCTGACGGCGCAGGCGGGTGGATCGAGAAAAAAAGCCCGGTAGTAGGCCTTCCGGTAGTAGTAGCACGTGACCCGGAAACCCAAAGGCCAAATCAAAATCAACAACGCCGGAGAGAACGGCCACCAGCGATGATGGGGGTCGATGAGAGGCGAGTAGAACGGAGAAAGGTACGGTCCCCATTCGTAATAGGTTCCTTCGAAGGCGCGCAGAGTGGCATAAATCCCGAATGCACTGAGCAGCGCCACGACGGGTACCAACTCCAGCCACCACGCATCCTCGCGCGTCGTGGCCCCGAGACGGCGCTGTCCCCCAGTGGTTGAACCTGCCGGCATAGTAGCACCGCCTAGCGGTGCATAGAGTAAACAGAAAAATGGCTTTTCAAGTCAAGGAGATCGAGTCAGCCGGCCCAAACGCGACTCGACGGTCCTG